>Ga0209902_100082_pt1 | contig 181478 bp, 187 predicted proteins | sample FECB27metaG_FD_188304 | JGI IMG/M metagenome (GOLD analysis project Ga0209902, IMG submission 188304) | Cyanobacterial communities from the Joint Genome Institute, California, USA - FECB-27 (SPAdes) (version 2) | ecosystem: Environmental > Aquatic > Thermal springs > Hot (42-90C) > Microbial...
GCAAGGAGTTTGGCGGTTTGAAGAGCGATCAGGTGAAGCGGCTGAAGGATCTGGAGAAGGAGAATGAGCGGCTGCGGAAGGCTATCTCGGATCTGACGTTGGAGAAGCTCATTCTCAAGGAAGCTGCCTCGGGAAACTACTGAGCCCCGCCCGTCGTCGCCGCTGCATCGACCACGCCATGATAAAGTTTGGCGTGTCGGAGCGGCTGGCGTGCCGGGTTCTGGGGCAGCATCGTTCGACGCAACGCAAGGTGCCGGCGGGGCGCAGCGACGAGGTGGCGCTGACTGCCGACATCGTCGCGCTCGCGACCCAGTATGGACGCTACGGCTATCGCCGGATCGCAGCCATGCTGGAGGCCGCCGGTTGGGCAGTGAACGTCAAACGCGTCGAGCGGATTTGGCGGCGGGAGGGGCTCAAGGTGCCTGCCAGGCAACCGAAGAAAGGCCGTCTCTGGCTGAATGATGGATCATGCATCCGGCTTCGGCCTGAACATCCCAACCATGTCTGGTCCTACGACTTCGTCGAGGATCGCACCCACAACGGTCGGAAGTTCCGCATGTTGAACGTCATCGACGAGTTCACCCGGGAGTGCATTGCGATCCGGATCGACAGGAAGCTCAAATCCACCGACGTCATCGACGTCCTGTCCGATCTCTTCATCCTGCGCGGCGTGCCCGGGCATGTTCGTTCAGACAATGGTCCCGAGTTCATCGCCAAGGCGGTGCGGGATTGGATCGGGGCGGTCGGCGCGAAGACGGCGTTCATCGAGCCAGGCTCGCCATGGGAGAACGGCTATTGCGAGAGCTTCAACTCCAAGCTTCGTGACGAGCTGCTCAACGGCGAGATCTTCTACAGCCTCGCAGAGGCTCGGATCGTCATCGAAAGCTGGCGAGAACACTACAACACCGTGCGCCCCCACTCGTCGCTCGGATACAGGGCTCCGGCGCCGGCAGCCATTGTGCCGCCGCCAAACTCACCACCAGCCATGGCCGCAAAGCCGACCATGCATTAGATTACAAGCGGGCCACCAAATGGGGGCAGACCACCTGGCTCTATCCGCCGATTCTGGCGCTGTGCGTCGCCGGCGTCTATTCGCAGGCGAACTCGATCGAGGATGTCTGGATGCTGGTTGGGTTCGGCGCGCTCGGCTGGGCGATGATGCGCTATGACTGGCCGCCGGCGCCGCTGATCCTCGGGCTCGTGCTCGGCACCATCTTCGAGAACTCGCTGCGCCAGTCGATGACGCTGTCCCATGGCAGCGTCGATATCTTCTTCACCCGCCCGATCTCGGCCGTGCTGCTGGCCTGCGCGGCTGCTGCGGTGCTTGCGCCCTTGCTGCTGCGGATGTTCAAGCCTCGTATCGTCGCGGTCTGACGGGCCGCGTCGCTGCTTCCGCTGCGTTGTTGCAAGCCCTATACGCGGCGATTGTGAGCGACAGCTAGGGCAAGGACGATCGACCTCGTCCAGCCCGGTCGGAATCAGGCGGATTGTGCGATGACGATGAGCGACAGTGCGGCCACCGGCCATATCGCGCGCGGCGGCAAGGCGATCTATGGCGCGCCTCTGGGCATATTGATGCTGCAAGCGCGGTTTCCGCGCATTCCCGGCGATATGGGCAATGCCGGGACCTGGCCGTTTCCGGTGCTCTACCGCGTCGTGTCGGGAGCGAGCCCCGCCCGCGTCGTGATGCAGGGTGCGCAAGGCCTGCTGCCGGACTTCATCGCGGCGGGCCGGGAGCTGATCGGGCTCGGGGCCGAGGCCATCACGACCAATTGCGGGTTTCTGGCGCTGTTCCAGCAGGAGCTTGCGGCGGCGCTTGAGGTGCCGGTCGCGACCTCGGCGCTGATGCAGGTCCCATGGGTGCAGGCGACCCTGCCGCCGGGCAAGCGCGTCGGCATCGTCACCGTCTCGGCACAGAGCCTGACGTCGGCGCATCTCACGGGAGCCGGCGTGCCGCTCGATACGCCGATCGCCGGGACCGAACACGGTCGCGAGTTCTTTCGCGTGCTGATCAGGGCCGAGAAAGACGACATGGATGTCGATCTCGCCCGGAAGGACGTGGTCGATGCGGCGCTGGCGCTGGTCGCGCAGCATCCCGATGTCGGCGCGATCGTGCTCGAATGCACCAATATGCCGCCCTATGCGGCAGCCGTGCAGGCGGCGACGGGGCTGCCGGTGCATGACATCTATTCGATGATATCGTGGTTCCATGCGGGACTGAGGCCGCGCCGTTTTGCCTGACGGCTCGGCGATTGCATGATGGCGGGCGCTGGCTTGGACCGGCGCGGCTGCATAGCTTGCGGATTTTGGGACGCGTTTGAATGGCTTACGACCTGATCATCGCGGGCGGCACGATCGCGACCGCATCCGACATCTTTTCCTGCGACATCGGCATCCGCGACGGCGTCATCGTGGCGCTCGGGCATGATCTGGGCGCGGCGATGGATACGATCGACGCCACGGGCACGCTGGTGCTGCCCGGCGGCATCGACAGCCATGTCCACATCGCCCAGCCCAGCGGCGAAGGCATCGTCATGGCCGACGATTTCGCCTCGGGCACGCTGTCTGCGGCATTCGGCGGCAACACCACGGTGATGCCGTTCTGCGTGCAGGAAAAGGGGGTGAGCCTGCGCGAGACAGTGAAGGCCTATCACGGGCTCGCCGACGGGCAGTGCCATGTCGACGTTGCGTTTCACCTCGTCATCTCCGACCCGACCGAGCAAGTGCTGGGGCAGGACCTGCCGGCGCTGATCGAGGACGGCTACACCTCGTTCAAGGTGTTCATGACCTATGACGGGCTGGCGCTGAACGACCGGCAGATGCTGGAGGTGATGTCGGTCGCGCGCGAGACCGGCGCGCTCGTCATGGTCCATGCCGAGAACTATGATGCCATCCGCTTCCTGACCGACCGGCTGGAACGCGGCGGCCAGATCGCGCCGAAATTCCATGGCGCGTCGCGGCCCATTCCCGTCGAGCGCGAGGCGACGCATCGGGCGATCTCGCTCGCGGAACTCGTCGATGTGCCGGTGATGATCGTCCACGTCTCGAACCGCGAGGCGATGGAGGAGATCGCGCGGGCCCGCTCGCGTGGCCTCAAGGTCTATGGCGAGACCTGCCCGCAATATCTCGTGCTGACCGAGGCCGACATGGACGGCCTCAACATGGAGGGCGCGAAATATGTCTGCTCGCCGCCGCCGCGCGATACGGCCAGCCAGCAGGCCTGCTGGGAGGGGCTGCAAAACGGCATCTTCAGCGTGTTTTCCTCCGACCATTGCCCGTTCCGCTATGACGACCCGGCGGGCAAGCTGACGCCGAAGGGCCGTACCTCGTTCCGCTGGGTGCCCAACGGCATCCCCGGCGTCGAGACAAGGCTGCCGATCCTGTTCTCGGAGGGCGTCGGCAAGGGCCGCATCACGCTGAACCAGTTCGTCGCGTTGTCTTCGACCAATCACGCCAAAACCTATGGGCTGACCAAAAAGGGCTCGATCGCGATCGGAATGGATGCTGACATCGCGATCTGGGACCCCAAGCGCGAGGTCACGATCAGCCAGTCGCTGCTGCATCACGGGGCCGACTACACGCCTTATGAGGGTATCAGGGTAAAGGGCTGGCCGGTGACGACGATCCTGCGGGGACAGATCGTGGTGCGGGACGGGGAGCTTGCGGCCGCGCCGAAACATGGCCTGCACGTCGCCCGCGAGCGCTCGGCGCTGGCGGTGCCCGCGGGGCGGCGGGTCTGAGCGCAAGTTCCCTCCACCGCGCGGCTGGGCTACCAATCGCAGGCGGCGATCCGTCCGCTGAGCGGAAGCCCCGACACCTCATGCCGACATCATCGTCTCCCCTTTTGTCCTGGCAGCAGGCTTTCGACGCTCCGACCCACTCGCAGATCGAGCAGGAGCGCTGGGTGCTGGCGATGTGCCTGGGGCGTCGTGGCGGGCGCTTCGCCGAGATCGGCGCCTTCGACGGGGTGCTGCATTCCAACACCCTGTTTCTGGAGCGCGACCATAACTGGGGCGGCGTGCTCGTAGAGCCCAATCCGCTGCTCTTCGCCAAGCTCGCAGCGAGCCGCAGTGCGACCTGCCTCGAGAAGGCGGTCCATCGCGAGGGCGGGCAACTGCTCTCCTTCGTCGCCTCGCAGGAGATCGGGACGCTGGCCGAATATGCCGAGGCCGACGGTTACGCCGAGGACCGCCGGCAGGCGATCAGCGAGAACGGTTTGATCACGGTCTCGACCATCACCTTCGACGACATGGACGCGGCAGACGGGCAGGGCGGGTCCGGCTTCGACTATGTCTCGCTCGACACCGAGGGTTCGGAGTTCGACATTCTGCGGACGATCGACCTTTCCCGCCACGCGATCGCGCTCTTCACCATCGAGCACAATTTTGTCGAGCCGCGCCGCGAGCAGATGCGCACGCTGCTGGCCGAGGCCGGTTACAAGCGGCTGAATGTCGGCTTCGACGACTGGTATTGGCATGAGGGCCATCTGGCAGTCCGCAATGGCGGGGCGCTGCCGGACATCGCGGCGATCAACGCCCATGTGAAGACGATCTACGCGGACTGAACCGGCCGGCTGGCCCTGCCTTCGACCGTCGCGATATAGGCGTCGCGCGAGGGGATCAGGTGGTCTCGGCAGAGCGCGACCAGCCGCGCGCGGTCCCCGTTGGCAAGCGCCTCGACCATCGCCGCGTGCTCGTCGCGCGCCAGCGCGAGATGCTGCGGGCTGGCGGCCGTGATCGAGCGCGCGCCATGGACCTTCTGCGCCATCATCTGGATCAGTTCGACGAGATGGCGGTTGCCGCAGGCGGCGAAGAGCGCCTCGTGGAAGGCCATGTTGGCGCGGAAGGCGGCCCGGGCGTCGCCATCGGCAACAGCCGAGGCGTGGCGCTGCTGGACCTTGTGAAGGTCCGCGAGCACCACGGGGTCTGCCGGCAGCGGGATCTGCGTCGCGGCTAGCGTCTCCAGCGCCTCGCGCACCGAATAGATCTGGCGCACTTCGTCGGGGTCGAGCCGTTTGACCGCCGCGCCCTTGTTGGGCACGCGCTCGATCAGCCCGTCGCGCTCCAGCCCCGCCAGCGCCTCGCGCACGACATGGCGTTTCACGCCAAAGCGCGCGGCGAGTTCCTCCTCGATCAGGCGCTCGCGCGGCAGGAGCCAGCCGAGCACGATCTCCTCCTCGATCGCATCCGCGATCATGCGCATGCGGTCGGGCGCGGCGGCTTTCAGCGGGACGACGCTCATGGGGCCTCCAGTTCGGCGACATGATTGTTGACAATCTGCGGGGCAGCAAGTCTGTTCTCGCGATGACGACCGCAGACGACACCAGAAAGCCCGCCGCCAGCGGCATGCGCCGCAATCTCGCCAGCTATGGCGACCCCGGCTTCTCGCTGTTCCTGCGCAAGGCCTTCATCAAGGCGGCAGGCTTCTCCGACGACGCGCTCGACCGGCCGATCATCGGCCTGACCAACACCTTCAGCGACTTCAACCCCTGCCATGGCAACGTCCCGCGCCTGATCGAGGCGGCCAAGCGCGGGGTCATGCTGGCCGGCGGCCTGCCGATGGAGTTCCCGACGGTCTCGATCCACGAATCGTTCTCGAACCCGACCTCGATGTTCCTGCGGAACCTCATGGCTATCGACACCGAGGAGATGATCCGGGCCCAGCCGATGGATTCGGTCGTGCTGATCGGCGGCTGCGACAAGACCGTGCCGGCGCAGTTGATGGGCGCGGTCTCGGCCGATGTCCCGGCGATCCAGCTCATTACCGGACCGATGCTGGTCGGCCATCACAAGGGCGAGGTGCTGGGCGCCTGCACCGATTGCCGAAGGCTTTGGGGCCAGCATCGCGCCGGGCAGATCGACGAGGCCGAAATCGAGGTGCTGACCGGGCGGCTCGCGCCGACGCAAGGCACCTGCATGGTGATGGGCACTGCGAGCACGATGGGCTGCCTGGTCGAGGCGCTGGGCATCGCGCTGCCGGGCTCGGGGACCATCCCCGCGACCCATGCCGACCGCATCCGTGCGGCCGAGGCCAGCGGCAAGCGCGCGGTCGATCTCGCCAAGGGCGGTCTCAAACCCAGCGAGCTTCTGACGAAGGCCGCCTTTCGCAACGCCATGGTGGTGCTGCAGGCGATCGGCGGCTCAACCAACGGGCTGGTGCATCTGTCGGCAATTGCGCGCCGCGCCGGCATGGCGATCGAGCTGGAGGAGTTCGACCAGATCGGCCGCGAGGTGCCGGTTCTGATCGACCTGAAGCCGTCCGGCGACCACTACATGGAGCATTTCCACTGGGCCGGCGGCATGCCGAAGCTGATGAAGGAACTGCGCGGCCATCTCGATCTCGACGCCATGACGATCTCCGGCCTGACCATCGGCGAGATCGCGGAGGCGGCCGAGGAGGTGCCGAACCAGACGATCATCCGGAGCGCATCGGCGCCGTTGAAGCAGACCGGCGGCATGGCGATTTTGCGCGGCAATCTCGCGCCTGGCGGCGCAGTCATCAAGCATTCGGCCGCCTCGCCGGCGCTGCTCACCCATACGGGGCGTGCGGTCGTGTTCGATTCGGTCGAGGACATGGTGCGGCGGATGGACGATCCGGCGCTGGACGTGAAGGCCGAGGACGTGCTGGTGCTGCGCAATGCCGGGCCGAAGGGCGCGCCCGGCATGCCGGAGGCCGGTTACCTGCCGATCCCGAAGAAGCTGGCGCAGGCCGGTGTCAAGGACATGGTCCGCATCTCCGACGCCCGCATGAGCGGCACGGCGTTCGGGACGATCGTTTTGCACATCACGCCCGAGTCGGCCGTCGGCGGCCCGCTCGGTCTGGTGCGCGACGGCGACATGATCAGTCTCGACGTGCCGGCGCGGCGGATCGAGTTGCTGATCGACGAGGCCGAGCTCGAACGCCGCAAGGCCGAGTGGCGGCCGCCGGCCCATCTCACCGAACCTTCGCGCGGCTATCGCGGGCTCTACCTGACGACCGTGCTGCAAGCCGACGAAGGCTGCGATTTCGACTTTTGCTGACGCCGCCTGCCGCCACTTTTCCGCGAGGACCGGACCCAACCGGCCCGCCATTCAAACCGGAGGAACAACCCCATGCTGAAACGCCATCTCCTGACAGGCGCGCTCGCCGCGCTCTCGCTCGCGGCTGCCGCGCCTGCCTTCGCACAGGCCTATCCCAACAAGCCGGTCACGCTGCTGGTGCCCTATGCGCCGGGCGGCGCGACCGACATCATCGGCCGCGTCATCGCCGAGGAGTTGTCGCAGACGCTGGGGCAGCGCGTCGTGGTCGAGAACCGCGCCGGTGCGGCGGGCAGCGTCGGCGCAGCGGCCGTGGCGCGGGCGACGCCCGACGGCTACCTGCTGCTGATGGGCGCGCTCACCAGCCATTCGATCAATATGGGCCTGCAGGCGAAGCCCGGCTTCGACCTGAAGAAGGACTTTTCGCCGATCAGCATCGCCGGCACGGTGGGTCTCGCGCTCGTCGTCCATCCGTCGGTTCAGGCGAAGACGATCCCCGAGCTGATCGCGCTCGCCAAGGCCAAGCCCGACGAGTTCAACTACGCCTCTTCCGGCAACGGCTCGCCGCAGCATCTCGCCGGCGAGATGTTCAATGCGCGCGCCGGCACCAAGCTCGGCCATGTGCCCTATCGCGGCTCGGGGCCGGCGATGACCGACATGATCGGCGGGCAGGTCAAGGTGATGTTCGACACGATTCCCTCGGTGCTGCAGCATGTGAACGCAGGCTCGCTGAAGGCGATCGCCACCACCGGCCGCGAGCCCTCGCCCTTCATGCCGACCTATCCGACCGCGATATCGCAGGGGCTCGTCGATTTCGAGATCGGCTCCTGGTTCGGGGTGCTTGCACCGGCCGGCACGCCGCAGCCGATCATCGACAGACTCAACGCCGAGATCGTCAAGGCGCTGAACTCGCCCAAGGCGCTGGAGGCGATGAAGCTGCAGGGCGTGACGCCGAAACCCGGTACGCCGGCCGATGCAGTGGCGCTGATCGACAGTGAGATGACGAAATGGAGCACCGTCATCAAGGCGACCGGCTTGAAGCCGGAGTGAGGCGGCGATGACGAGCGATATCACGCGCGTCGCCATCGTCGGCGCGGGCATGATCGGCGCGAGTTGGGCTGCGCTCGCCATGGCGCACGGCATCGACGTGGCGGCCTACGATCCCGCGCCCGAGGCGGAAGCCAAGTTCGCGACCTATGTCGCGCGCGCGGAGGCGCAGCTCGACGAACTGGGGCTCGTCAGCACGGGCCAGTTCAACTTCACCTCGGATCTCGGCGAAGCGCTCACAGGCGCGCAGTTCGTGCAGGAGAACGGGCCGGAGAACGAGGCAGTCAAGCGCGGCCTGCTGCGCCAGATCGACGAACTGGCCGCGCCCAATGCGATCATCGCCAGCAGCACCTCGGCGCTGGTGCGCAGCGCGATCGTCGCCGATTGCGCTACGCCCAAGCGCATCATCGTCGCCCATCCGTTCAACCCGCCCCATCTCGTGCCGCTGGTCGAGATCGTCGGCAAGGATCCCGATGTGGTGGCGCGGGCCTGCGCCTACTACCGGACGCAGGGACGCCGGCCGGTTGTGCTGAACCGGGAGATGCCGGGCCATATCGCCAACCGGCTGGCCTCGGCCTTGTATCGCGAAGCGGTCCATCTGGTCGCGGAAGGCGTCGCCAGCGTGGCCGAGATCGACGCGGCCTTATGCAACGGCCCGGGCCTGCGCTGGGCGCTGATGGGCCCGCACATGACCTATCACCTCGGCGGCGGCGAGGGCGGCATCGCAGGCTATCTCGCCCATCTCGGCCCGAGCCAGGAGCGGCGCTGGGCCTCGCTGGGCAGCCCGGCGCTGGGCGAGGATGTCACGCGCAAGATCGTCGAGGGCGTCGCCGAGGAGGCCGGTGGGCTCTCGATCGCCGAACTGGAGGCGCGCCGCGACGAGGGCCTGCTCGCCTTGCTGAAGGCGCGCAGGCTCGTCGTCGCGTAGTGCGTCAAAGCTCCGCGCTGAAGCCTATGTTGCCGATCGAAGCATAGGCCCGGCCTGTCGCGTTGGCCGTCAGGCGCATGTAAGCCAGCGTCGGCGATGTTGCCGCGACGCCGCGTTCACTGCCCTGGATATTGCCTTCGATGCCCACCGTGAAGGTCACGGTCGGAGTGACGCGCATCGGCGGCGCCAGCGCAATCGGGACATGGCACGAGCAGCCGGCGGACTGGTAGGCGTCGAGCAGCATGCTGCCCTCGATCCTGTAGTAGTAGCGGCGGCACAGCGACTGGGTCTGTGGCAGCGGGCGTTCCTCCCAAGGCGAGGCGGAGCCACCGGCCTCGAGCTTGATCCGGCGCAGGCTGACGGCCCCCGAGGCCGGGGCCAGTCGCACCGCGAGCGTGCCGGTATCGCCTGCCCCCGGCGTCAGGGTCACCGAGCGCCGGCCGCTGCCTGGTGAGATCGTGCCGCTCGCGCTTCCGATGCCGACCATAAGATCGCCGCCGGCCAGCTCCTCGACCGAAAGCGTCAAAGGGGTCGATGCGAAGGACGAAACGCCCCAGACGACCGGCTCGACCGGCTGGACGATCGCGCCCGACGTCAGCGTCAGGTCGAAGCCGCTGCGCGAGAGGGTCGCCCCGCCCGTATCGGCCTTCCAGCGGTCGAAGCCGTAGACTCCGGCCACCAGCGCGCCTCCGGCAAAGCCGCGCTGGTTGACCTGCATGTCGCCATTGATCAGCAGGTTCTGCCGGGCGGTCTCGCGCGCCCAGGGCGAGGCGGGCAGGGTGACCAGCCCGGTCGTCCGGTCGATCGTCAGCGCCTGCGTCCAGGCTGCGCCGTCAGGGCTGACCTTCACGTGCAGATCGTCGTCCCCCGTGAGCCCGATCTCGGCGCGTCTGGAAAAGCCGTCCTGCAGGATCAGGCTCGCTGTGTCGGCGGCGGCTGCCTTGTTCAACGTCAGCCGGTGATCGCTGCCGGCATGGCTGAGCAGGGTGGCGGGCGAGGAGACGGCCAGGCGGTTCGTCGTGTCGGCCGCGGTGTTGACGCCCCAGAGGCTCGCGCCAATCGCGCTACTCGGCTGAGATCGCCGCCATTGCGCGCCGGTCCAGACATGGCGCTGGGCCTCGTCCTCGATCCAGGCCTGCCAGCCGGCGCGCGGTTCGAGAAAGCTCCAGCCGCCATCCTCGAAGATCGCGAGATCGTCGCTGCGGCCAGCGAAGACGCCCGTACCGCCGGGCGGGACGATATAGGCCGCCAGCGCGCCGGGCGAGGATGGCGGCGTCGTCTGGCTGCGGCTCTGCACGGCAAGATGAATGAGGGCGTCGAGCCGCGTCAGCGCGTCGTTATGGGTGACGTGTTTCTGGGCCTGGCCTGCGGCGAGCAGGGGCAGGGTCAGCCTTGGCGTATCGGTCATGCAAGCCTCGCGGGGTGTGGCGCGCAGGGCGCGCGCCATCTGCGAGGCATTATCCGTCAGGCTCAGAGGGCGGGGATTAACGACCCACGCATCCCCATGGGGATTGACGGGTCAATGGATCTCCGGCTCGGGGATTTTCGCCGTGCCCTCAAGATAGTCGAAGTCGCAGCCCTTGTCGGCCTGGCGGATATGGGCTGCCGACATCTTGCCCCAGCCGCGCGGATAATCGCGGTCGGGCGGGGTCCATGTCTTCAGACGTTCGGTGATCTCGGCGTCGCTAAGGTTTACCGAGATGGTGCGCGCCTCGACATCGACGCTGATCACGTCGCCGGTCCTGACCGCCGCCAGCGGGCCGCGGATATAGGCCTCGGGCGCGACATGGAGCACGCAGGCGCCGTAGCTGGTGCCCGACATGCGGGCGTCAGAGATGCGAAGCATGTCGCGCACGCCCTGCTTCAGCAGCGTCTTCGGGATCGGCATCATGCCCCATTCCGGCATGCCAGGCCCGCCGACCGGGCCGCAGTTCTTGAGCACCATGATGTGGTCGCGCGTGACGTCGAGGCTCTCGTCGTTCACCGCGCGCATCATCGCGTCGTAATCCTCGAAGACCAGCGCCGGGCCGGAATGCTTCAGCAGATGCGGCTCGGCCGCGGATGGCTTGATGACGCAGCCATCGGGCGCGATGTTGCCCTTGAGGACCGCGAGGCCGTTGGCGGTCGAAACGGCCCTGTCGAGCGGGCGGATGACGTTGTCGTCATAGACGGTGGCGAGCGCGATGGTTTCCGATAGCGGCTTGCCGGTGACGGTCATTGCGTCGGTGTGGAGCTTGCTCCCGAGCTGCTTCAGCAGGGCCGGCAGGCCGCCGGCATAGAAGAAATCCTCCATCAAGAATTCGCCCGAGGGACGCAGGTTCGCGATCACCGGCACGGTGCGCGAGAACGCGTCGAAATCGTCGGGCGTCAGCGAAACGCCGGCGCGGCCGGCCATGGCGATCAGATGGATGATCGCATTGGTCGAACCGGCGACCGCCATATGCACGGTCAGCGCGTTCTCGAAGCTCTTTCGCGTCAGGATGCGTTCGGGGGTCAAATCCTCCCAGACCATCTCGACGATGCGCTTGCCGGATGCGGCCGCCATGCGCGGATGGGCGGCGTCGGCGGCGGGGATGGCGGATGCGCCGGGCAGGGTCAGGCCCAGCACCTCGGCATGGCTCATCATGGTCGCGGCGGTGCCCATCGTCATGCAGGTGCCATGCGACCGGGCGATGCCGCTTTCCATGTCCTTCCACTGGCCGTCCGTGATGTTGCCGGCCTCCTTCTCGGCCCAGTATTTCCAGACGTCGGCTCCGGAACCCAGCACCTTGCCGGCCCAGTTGCCGCGCAGCATCGGCCCTGCCGGCACGAAGATGAAGGGCAGGCCGGCGCTGCAAGCGCCCATGATCAGGGCGGGCGTGGACTTGTCGCAGCCTCCGAGCAGCACCGCGCCGTCGAGCGGGTGGGAGCGGATCGACTCTTCCGCCTCCATCGCCAGGAAGTTGCGATAGAGCATCGTCGTCGGCTTCTGGTACTGCTCGGAGACCGACATCACCGGGATTTCGACGGGAAAGCCGCCGGCCGCCCAGACCGCGCGCTTCACGGCGTCGGCGCGGTCGCGCAGATGGGTGTGGCAGGGGTTGATCTCGGACCAGGTGTTGAGGATGCCGATGACCGGCTTGGCCATGAACTCGTCATGGCCGAGCCCCATCTGCAGCGCCCGCGAGCGATGGCCGAAGGAGCGCAGATCGCTCGCGCCGAACCAGCGCTTCGAGCGCAGGCTGTCGGGCGTCTTGCGGGGGTGGGTCATGGCGCGTCCTCGGGGTGTGTTCTTCTGATGTTGAACCTCTCCGTCATCCTGGGCGAAGCGCAGCTTCGTCCCGGGATCCATCATAGAGCAGCGTCGGACCCTATGATGGATCCCGGAGCTGCGCGGCTGCGCCGCTTGTCCAGGATGACGGTGAGGGTGGTGAGAGGGGCGAGCTACTCCGCCGCCACGCGCACCGCGCTCCAGCCGGCGACGATGGCGCTCAATTCCGCCCGCTCGGTGGGGTTCAGCTCCGGCAGGCCGGGCAGCCGCACCGGGCCGACATTCGTTCCCAGCATGCCGAGCGCCTCCTTGACCACCGTCACGTTCGCGCCGTTGCCGTATTTCGTGCGCAGCGTCTCGAAGCCGGCGATGGCGTCGACCTCGGTGCGGGCCGTCGCATAGTCGCCGGCCTCCAAAGCGCGCCAGACAGCGAGCGAACGCTCGGGGGCGACATTGATCAGGCCCGAGGTGAAGCCACGCGCGCCCAGCGCGTAGAACGGCGCGGCCCAGCCTTCGGCGAGGCCGCAGATCCAGTTGGCGGACGTCCCTTGCGTAGCGCGCACGCATTCGGACAGGAGCATCATGTTGGGCGACGCGAATTTGACGCCGGCGACGTTTGCGTGCGTCGCCACCCGGACCAGATCCTTCACGCCAATCGCATCGGAGCGGATATAGGCGACGAGCGGCAGCTCCAGCGCTTCCGCGATGGCGATGATGTAGTCCGCCTGGCTTTGGGGCGCGGCGAAGGGGTCGAGCGGGTGATGCACCATCACCGCGTCGCAGCCGGCCTTGGCCGCGCGTTTTCCAGTCGCGATCGCCTCGCGCAGAGACCGTCCGATGCCGGCCGTGACCAGCGCCTTGCCGGCGGCGGCCTCGGCCGCGACGGCGTGGCTGCGCACCACCTCGTCGGTCGTCATCGGGTAGAACTCGCCGGTGTTGCCGGCCGAGACGATGTTGTGGATGCCGGCGTCGGCAATGCGCGCGACGATCCGACCGGTCAGCGCCCAGTCGGCCTCGCCATCGGCATTCCAGGCGGTGACATGCACGCCGGAGATGCCGCGCAGGGCTTTCCGCACCGTGTCTTCCTTCCGCGCCGTGCTTTGGCGCACGCGGTCATTCGTCATAGGCCAGTCCTTTCGCATCGACGCCGAAAACCTGCCGCAGATGGCTTTTCGCCGAGCGGACGATGTGGCGGCGCATCCGGGTTTCGGCGAGGCCGGCATTGCGGCCGACCAGCGCCTTGTAAATGCTGCGGTGTTCCTCGAAACCCTGCTGACGCTCGGCCTGCTCGCTGAGCAGCGCGATGCGCTGGGCGTGGTCATACATGCGCTGCCCGTCGAGCCGGCGTTCGAGATAGGCGCAACCCGAAATCCGGTGGATCGCGCCGTGATAGGCCTCGTTCAGGGTGACGAGATCTTCCAGCTCGCTATGGGCGGTGGCGTGCTCCATCTCCTCGATCAGGCGCGCCATTTCCGCGATGTCGGCTGCCGTGACATGATTGGCGGCGATATGGGCCATGACGCTTTCCAGCGCCGCCCGCCCAAGCGCCATCTGCAGCGCCTGCCCGGCCGAGAACTCGACGAAGACGCCGCGTCGCGCCTCGGTGCGCACCAGTCCCTCGCTTTCGAGCTTGCGGATCGCATCCTTCACCGGCGTCGTGCTGACGCCTAGCATCTCGGCGAGTGCGCGCTCGTTGAGGCGTTCGCCGTTGCGAAAACGCCCGGCCACGATCGCCCGGCGCAGCCGCTCGTGCACATGCTCGCGCAATGAGCGCAGCAGATGAGGCGCAACGGGTTCGATCGGGCGAAGGGCGGTCATGCGGATCCGTTTGCAAGCTGTCGGCGCGAGACTGCGGCGGCCGGCAGCATCCATGCCGACCCTATTCATCACAAGCGGTCAATCGGCGCAACTCTGAAATTTCAGATTTCAAATTCGGAATCCTGTGCTAGATGCCTTTGCCAAGGCCCGCCGCAGATGGGCGCAAGCAGAGGGAACACATCGATGATCATGACCATGACACGCAGGATGGCGCTGGTTGCGGGCGCCGGGCTGATGCTGGCCTCGCCCGCCTTTGCGCAGGCCGATTATCCGGGCTCGAAGGTGGTGACGATCATCGTGCCCTTCGCCGCGGGCGGCACCACCGACCTGCTCGGGCGCGTGCTGGCCGAACGGCTGGGCACGCGCCTCGGAGGCAAGTTCATCGTCGAGAACCGTCCGGGTGCAGGCGGCAACACCGGCGTCGCCGCCGCGGCGCGCTCAGCGCCCGACGGCTACACCCTGGCCATGGGCACGGTCTCGACCCATGCGATCAACCCCGGTGTCTACGCCAAGATGCCGTTCGACGCGGTGAAGGACTTCGCGCCGATCTCGCAGGTGGCAAGCGTGCCCAACATTCTGATGGTCAATCTCGACCTGCCCGCCAAAACGGTGCCCGAGCTGATCGAGCTGCTCAAGAAGAACCCTGGCAAGTACTCGTTCGGCTCGTCGGGGGCGGGAACTTCGACCCATATGGCGGCCGAGCTGTTCAAGGTCCAGACCGGGACCGACATGGTGCATGTGCCCTACCGCTCGAGCGGGCAGGTGACGCAGGATCTGCTGTCGGGCCAGATCCAGATCACCTTCGACAACATCACCATCGCCTGGCCGCATGTCGAGGCCGGCAAGATCCGGGCGCTGGCGACCGCGACGCCGCAGCGCCTGGCGGTGGCGAAGGATCTGCCGGCGCTCGCCGAGTTCATCCCGGGCTATGCCGCGACCTCCTGGCACGGCTTCTTTGCTCCGGCGGCGGTGCCCAAGCCGATCATCGACAAGCTCTCGGCCGAAGTGCAGGCGATCATGAAGGAGCCGGCGGTCATCGAGCAGATGAAGAAGCTCGGCGTCGATCCGGTGGGCTCGACGCAGGAGCAGTTCGCGGCCCATATTGCAGCCGAGACCAAGCGTTGGGCCGAGGTGGCTCAGAAGGCCAGCGTGCGCATCGAGTGATCGATGCTCCGAGGCTGCCAGCAAACACGCCGTCATCCTGGGCTTCGCGCAGCGAAGTCCCGGTATCCATCCTGAAGCACTGACGACGCCTTACGATGGATCCCGGACCTGCGCGGCTTCGCCGCTTGTCCAGGATGACGTCGCGGTAACGGCTGCGAAGTTCCAGCTGCACACGAGGACTATGTTCGATGACCGCCCTGACACCTGAGAACCGCACCAAGCTCAAGCGCGTCTCGACCGCGACCCTGACCACCGCCCTGTTCAAGCGCGGCTTCCGCAACGTCTTCATCCAGGATGTGCGGCCGCTGAGCCTGAAGGGCGAGAGCATGGTCGGCGAGGCCTTCACGCTGCGCTACATCCCGGCGCGCGAGGATCTCGATCATCTGGGCATGTTCGAGGGCACGCAGCATCCGCAGCGCCGCGCCGTCGAGGACTGCCCGCCCGGCCATGTGATGGTGATCGATTCGCGCAAGGATGCCCGGGCGGCCTCTGCCGGCGGCATCCTGGTGACGCGGCTGATGCAGCGCGGCGTGGCGGGCATCGTCACCGATGGCGGCTTTCGCGACAGTCCCGAGATCGCCGCTCTGGCGATGCCGGCCTATCACCAGCGTCCGAGCGCACCGACAAACCTGATCCGTCACCACGCGCTCGACATCAACGCGCCGATCGCCTGCGGGGACGTCGCGGTCTATCCCGGCGACATCATGGTCGGCGATGGCGAGGGGGTCTGCTGCGTGCCGGCCCATATCGCAAACGAGGTCGCCGAAGAGGCCTATGAGCAGACCGCCTACGAGGATTTCGTCGCCGAGCGGGTGCGCGGCGGGCAGGGCATCTTCGGGCTCTATCCGGCCAATGCCGAGACCAAGGCCGAGTTCGCCAAATGGCGGCCGGGCTGGTCCTGACGGTGCATATGCAGCGTTAACCGCCGCGTAACGCGGCTGGCGCATGGTTCCTGGCTGACTATGCAGCAGGACAGGCCCGAAGCCGGCATGACAAATCCGGGCGATATGACGACGCCGGCTGCCAGCCTGCTGTCGCGCTACGACGCCTGGGTGAACCGCAGGCTCGGCCTGCCAGTCCTGGAGCCCGATCTCGCGGCGCATCTGCGAACGGCGCAGGCCGAGATGTTCGTGCGCGTGCTGCCGCCGATCCTGGTCGCCAACGTGCTCTCCGCCTTAGTCATCGCCAGCGTCGCGCTCTATCATGGCTGGCTGTGGTTTCCACTGCTCTGGGTCGTCTATGTCGGCGCAACCGGCCTGCTCGGCGCGACGCGGATGCGGCAGGTGCGGTCGCGCCGGCGGGACAAGCCGCCGCCGCCGCGCTTCGTCGATCGCATCCTGATCGATTCCGGCCTGCTGGCGCTGCCCTGGATGATCCTGCCGATCGTGATCAATCCGGTCGTCGCGCCGCAGATGGAAGTGCTGATCGCCAGCATTCTGGCGGGGCTCATCTGCGCCGGCACCTTCACCATGGCGAGCCTGCCTTCGGCCGCCCTGGTCTTTGCCGGGATGATCCTGGTCGGGCGCATCCTCCAGTTCGTATTCATTCCGCTGGATCACGTCGTCGAGAACCTTCTGTTCCAGGCGATCCTGGGGTCGGTGATGCTGATCTCGCTGCGCAACATGGCGCAACTCGTGCGGGACCGCGTGCAGGCGATCAGCAGCGCCCGGTCGCTCGGCTCGGAGGCTCAGGCACAGGCCCGGCATGAGGAGAAACGGCGCGAGGATGTCGAGAGGCAGGCCGATGGCTTCCGCTCGGAAGTCGGTGTCATCCTGGGCTCCGTCGCGGTATCGGTCGCGCGGATGAACGGCGCTGCGGAGCAGTTGCGGTCGATCGCGGACAGTTCGCAGGGCAATCTCGCCGGCGTGCTGACCAAGGTGGGTTCCGCCAAGACCGACATCGCCTCGGTCGAAGCCGGCTCGCGCGGGCTGACCGCCTCCATCCAGTTGATCCGGCGTGAAGCCGAGAAGACCACGAGCCTTGTTCAGACGGCTGCCGCCGACGTCCAGGCCTCGATTGCGATCAAGAGCGAGCTCTCGGCAGCCGTGCGCGATATCGGGCAGGTCTCGAACCTGATCAGCGAGATCGCCGCGCAGACAAATTTGCTCGCCCTGAACGCGACGATCGAGGCGGCGCGCGCCGGCCCGGCCGGGCGCGGCTTCGCCGTGGTCGCCAACGAGGTCAAGAGCCTGGCGGCGCGCACCGGCGCGGCCACCGGCGACATCGCGCGCGGAATCGAGGAGGTGCGCGGCGCGACGGAGCGCTCGCTCGGCGCCGTGATGAACATCAGCAAATCGACCGAGGCGATCGTCGCGGCGGCCGACGGCATCGTCGTCGCGGTCGATCAGCAGAGCGCCGCGATCGCCCAGATGCTGGCGTCTCTGGGCCGGGCGGTCGGCGAAGCCGAGCAGGTCGCGGCCGCGATCGACCTCGTCGCTGGCGATACGGCCCGGACGATGGAGAACAGCCGGCAGGTCTCTGACGCAGCCGCCGGCGTCGATGCCTCGGCGCGCCGGCTCGACCAGTCGGTCGCGCGCTTCTCGCGGCAGGTCGTGAGCGGCTGAGGGCGGATTGGTGCGTGCGACAGCAGGCCCGCCAATCAGCCCGGGGTTGGGAACCGTTTAGCCGACGTTCTTCAAAGGCTGGATGTCGTCGAGAGAGGGTTGGTAGCGGGAGAGGGATTTGAACCCCCGACACGCGGATTATGATTCCGCTGCTCTAACCAACTGAGCTACCCCGCCCCACCAACCGGAGCGCCGCAGAACGGCGTTCCGTCGTGAGCGCGCGGTATAGGGGGAGGGGTGCTTGCTCGTCAAGCCTCGGCGTTGCGCGCGTCGCTTTCCGTCAGGCGGAGCTGAGCTTCTTCAGCCGCACGACCTTGAAATAGCCGCGCCCGACATGGACCGTCTCGTAGCGGCCGGTCTTCGCTGCCCAGCCGGTCAGCCGAGAGACCTTGAAGTCCGAACTCCAGCCGACCGCCTTGGCGAGCGGCGCGACGGCGGCCCAGAACGGCGCGAGCATCCCGCCATCGTCGACGAGGCGGCTGGAGATGACGATCTCGCCGCCGGGCTTCAGCACGCGGTCCATCTCGGCCAGCGCCTGTTCGGGGTCGGGCACCAGCGTAATCACGAACTGCGCCGTGACCGCGTCGAAGCGTTCGGCCTCGAAGCCGAGCCGGCAGGCGTCCATCACCATCAACCCGCGCACATGGCTCAAGCCCAGCGCGACGACCTTGCGGCTGGCGACCCTGAGCATATCGAGCGAGAGATCGGCCCCGAGCACGCGGGTTCCTGCGGTGAAATAAGGCAAGGTCAGCCCTGTGCCGACGCCGATCTCGAGGATGTCGTCGCCGCAGGCACAGGCGGCGGCCACCGCCTCGCGCTGCGGCCGCGCCAGCAGGCCCTGATAGATCCGGTCGTAGAACTTCGCCCAAGTTGCATAGACGCGCTTCTGGCCGTCGAGATCATAGGTGACCGGCATCGTCGCTTCCCGGTTCGGATGTCAGAGCAAGGCGTGGGCCGGCTCGGCGCGGAGCGCGTCGCCCCGCAGCGCCGGGCGCAGGATGGTGCCGCCGCCGAGCACGCGTGCGCCTGCCGTCGCATCGGCATAAATCACGCAGGCCTGGCCGGGCGAGACGCCCTCCTCGTCGCCGGCAAGCTCGATGCGCAGGCCCTCGCTGTCGCGGTAAAGCCGGGCCTCGCGCGGGGCCCGCGTCGAGCGCACCCGCACCGCCACGTCGAGCCCCGTCTCCGGGAGCGTGTCGAGATCGCTGTCGCCAAGCCAGTTGACGTCGCGCAGCCGGACCTCGCGGACGGCGAGCGCCTCGCGCGGGCCGACGATGACGCGGGCCATGTCGGCGTCGAGGCGCAGCACATAGAGCGGCTCGGGCGTGCTGACGCCGAGACCCTTGCGCTGGCCGACCGTGTAGCGCAGCACGCCGTCATGCCGGCCGAGCACGCGGCCGTCGAGATGGACGATCTCGCCGGGCCGCGAGGCGCCGGGCTTCAGACGCTCGATCACGTCGGCATAGCGGCCATTGGGCACGAAGCAGATGTCCTGGCTGTCGGGCTTGTCGGCGATGGCGAGCCCGAGTTCGGCCGCGAGCGCGCGTGTCTCCGACTTTTCGATGCCGCCGAGCGGGAAGCGCAGCAGGTCGAGCTGGGCCTGCGTCGTCGCATAGAGGAAATAGCTCTGGTCGCGGGCGGGGTCGGCGGCGCGAAACAGGCCGCGCCGGCCGTTGCCGAGCGGCTTGCTCACGACGTAATGCCCGGTCGCGAGCGCATCCGCGCCGAGGTCCTGCGCCATGCCGAGCAGGTCGCGGAACTTCACCGTGCGGTTGCACTCGACGCAGGGGATCGGCGTCTCGCCGGCGAGGTAGCTCTCGGCGAAGCGCTCGATCACGGCGTCGCGGAAGCGGCTTTCATAGTCGAGCACGTAATGGGGAATGCCGATCGCCTCGGCGACCCGGCGCGCATCGTGAATGTCCTGGCCCGCGCAGCAGGCGCCGGCGCGGTGAACGGCCGCACCATGGTCGTAGAGCTGCAGCGTCACGCCGACCACGTCGTAGCCCTCGCGCTTCAGCAGCGCCGCCACCACCGAGGAGTCGACGCCGCCCGACATCGCCGCGACGACGCGCGTCGCCGATGGCGGCTTGGCGATGTCGAGCGAGTTGATGGCTGTGGTCATGGCGGCGTGTGGTTCGCAGGCTGTGTGGGACGCGGCTCTATACCGGCTTTGCCGCCTGCCTGCCAGCGCCCTCGGCAAATCCTGCCGGGCGGCCATGCCGGGAAGGCCGATCTTGCCGGTTCGTGCATGGCTTAGTTCCAGCCAAGCATCTGAATTCATGGGGTTCTGTCGCTGGCGTGGGACTTGCTGACCACGAGGAGGGCGCAATCTCGCCCATGGTGCCCTGCCGCGTTCCGGAATTGCATGATGTCGGTTCAGTCTTCCTCGTTCGCATCCGCCACGCTCGACCCTGCGCCGATCCGGCGCGGACGGGCCGAGCTCGATCGTGGCCGCCCGAGCGAAGAGTTCACATTGCCCGAACCTGCACGAGAGCCGCAGGCAAGGCGCGAAAGTGACGACAAGCCGCGCGCCCGGTCGGGCGAAACGCAGCGGTCCGACGATACGCGGAGGTCCGACGACACGCGCAGGACCGACGATACGCGCAGGACCGGCGATACAGGCAGGGCCGGCGAGCCGCGCCGGATCGACGAGGCCGCTTCGCCTGAAAAGGCGGCGGCGACCGCGACCGACAACGCCGACAAGCCGGCCAAGGACGACGCAATCGCGAAGACCGACGCTGCGCCCACCGACGCCAAGCCGGTCGGCTCCGAAATCAAGGGCCCGGCCTATACGGCAGGCGTGGCAGCCAAGCCGGAGGTCGGCGCATTTGCAGCGCTTGCCGCGGCAGTCGAGGGAGCGGCGACCGAGCTGACGGCCAGCGTGTCTGTCGAGGGATTCGCGAAGTCCGACGCCGAATCGATCGTCACGGGCGACAAGCCCGCGCAGGAGGCGGTCAAACCCGATCCGACGGCCCTCATCGCGGCCGAGGTTCAGCCTGCGCCTGTTGCGGCTCCGCAGGCCGTTCCGCTGCTCGATGCCGCGATCCTGCTCGCCGCAACCGCTGCCGTCTCGCCGGCCTCGGCCGAGACGACGGGTGATGCGAAGGGTGACGAGGCCTCGCCGGAGACGGCGGCAGGCCCCAAGCCGGCCAATGCGTCAGCCCCTGCCACCCCGCCGCCCGGGCTTGCCCGCGCCGGCGAGGTCTCGATCGCGCTCGCCGCGCGCGAAAGCGCTGCGCAGGACGCGGCGCCTGACGTAAAATTCGGCGAGATCGTCGCCGCCGCCGCCAAGGCCAAGGATGCTCCCGAGGCCGCGAAGGCGGCTCCCGCGGAGGGCAAGCCGGTCGAAGCGCCGCAGGCCCCGCAAGCGCCGATCGATCTGTCCTTCCTGGCGCAGACGCGCGCGGCGCGACCTGAGATCGCCATCGTCATGCCCGCGTCGACCGAAAACGGCCAAGGCGCCGCTGCGACCGGCGCGCAGGCTCAGTCCAGCGGGCCGGCCACGCCGATCCATGTCGTGCCGATCGAGATCGGCCTGCAGGCGCTGGCGGGCTCGAAGCGTTTCGACATCAGGCTCGATCCGGCCGAACTCGGTCGCGTCGACGTCAATCTGGAGATTTCCGACAAGGGCGAGGTCACCGCCAGGCTCGTCGTCGATCGTGTCGAGACGCTGCACATGCTGCAGCGCGATGCGCGGACGCTGGAGCGGGCTTTCGAGCAGGCCGGGCTGAAGCCGTCCGACGCCGGCGTCGAGATCACCCTGCGCGATCCGTCCGACCAGTCCGGCTTCCGCCAGAACCGGCAGGACGAGGACGCACCGCGCCGCTCGCGCCAGCCCACCGACACCGATGGCGGAGACGATATCGCCATTTCCGCGCAAGCCACGCCCGCACGCCGCCTGCTCAGGCTCGGCGGCGTCGATCTCAGCATCTGACGGGCAGGAGCACGCCATGGCCGTTTCCACCACCACATCCAGCCCCGCCAATGTCGCGGGCTTCCAGAACGCGGGCAGTTCGGCGGCGACCACGACCAGCACGAACGCCTCGGGCGGCTCGACCTCGATCGCCAATAATTTCGACCAGTTCCTGACGCTGCTGACAACGCAGCTCAAGAACCAGAGCCCGCTCGATCCGCTCGACACAAACCAGTTTACGGCGCAGCTCGTGCAGTTCGCCGGCGTCGAGCAGCAGCTCAAGATGAACGACACGATGAGCGCGCTGCTGGCTCTCAACAAGACCAACACGTCGACGGACGCCGTCGGTTTCATCGGCTCGACTATCACCGCCGATGGCGCGACAACGCCGCTGAAGAACGGCGCGGCTGTCTGGCAGGTCTCGTCCCCGGCAGCCGGCTCAGCCAACATCACGATCAAGAATGCCAGTGGCAGCGTGGTCCAGACGATCCAGGGCAGTCTCAAGCAGGGGGACCAAACCTTCTCCTGGGATGGCAGCACGTCCACCGGCGTGAAAGCGCCCGATGGCGATTACACGATCACCGTCGATGCCAAGGATCTGTCGGGGACTGCCATCACCGCCAGGACCGAGATCATCGGCGTGGTCGACGGCGTCGACCTCACCGGAACGGCTCCCTTGCTGAAGATCGGCGCGATCGCAGTCGCGATCGACAAGGTGAAGCGCGTGATCAAGCCGCAGACGAGCATCTGAGCGCGATGCAGACAGCCATTCGATTCGTTTTAGCCAATTCTTAAAGCGCCGCCCCTATGCTCACTTTCAGTAGCTCTGTTGAGTTGTGTGAGTGTACCATGACCGAGCCTTTGCGACCGCGGGTGAAGTATGTGATCGGACCGGACGGAAGTCCGCTGACGATCGCCGATCTGCCGCCGATGAATACTCGCCGCTGGGTCATCCGGCGCAAGGCCGAGGTGGTCGCCGCCGTCCGCGGCGGGCTGCTCAGCCTCGAGGAGGCCTGCCAGCGCTACACGCTGACGGTCGATGAATTCCTGAGCTGGCAGATGTCGATCGACCAGCACGGCCTCGCCGGCCTGCGCACGACACGAATCCAGCACTACCGGCAGTAGGCTGTCGCCATCTTTCGTTCGCCATCGAGACGCCGGTCGATCAGACCGGCGTCTTTTTTGCGTTTCCGCACCTGATTTCGGCCAATCCCGAATTCGTTAACCCGGCGCTAACCATGCACCGGGAAAAACTTGCCTAGTGAGCCCGCCTCTCGGCGCGGCGCATGCGGTCTTGTGGAACGGATGGCGGCGTGAGCGGCATCATCGACCAGTTCAGTAAGTTCGGCGCGGCCCGCCTTGCGGCCATGCTGGCGGTGACGCTCGCGCTTGTCGGCTTCTTCGGCTTCGTCATGCTGCAGATGTCCAAGCCGTCGATGAGCGTGCTGTTCTCCGATCTGTCCAATCAGGACGTCAGCGCGATCCTGAAGGATCTCGACACGCGCGGCGTGAAATACGAGCTGCGCGGCGACGGCCAGACCATCCTCGTCGACAAGACCGTGGTGCCGCGCCTGCGGCTCGACCTCGCAAGCAAGGGCATCCCGGCCGGCGGCGGCGTCGGATACGAGATATTCGACAAGGGCGACGCCTTCTCATCAACCTCCTTCGTCCAGAACATCAACCATCTGCGCGCGCTGGAGGGCGAGCTTTCGCGCACCATCCGGTCGATCAGCCGGGTCCAGGCGGCGCGCGTCCATCTCGTCATCCCGGAGAAGCGCCTGTTCGAGCGCGATCGCGAGCCGCCGCGCGCCTCGATCGCGCTCAAGCTCGCCGGCGAACTCGACCAGGCCCAGGTCCGCGCCGTGCGCCACCTTGTCGCCTCGGCGGTGGATGGCCTCAAGCCCGAGCGCGTCTCGATCGTCGACGAGCGCGGCCGGCTGCTGGCCGACGGCGCGCAGGCCGATCAGGGCATGGCGGGGCTCGGCATCGAGGAGCGCCAGCAGTCGATCGAGAAGCGCGTCAAAGCCCAGGTCGAGGATATCGTCGCGAGCGTCGTCGGCCATGGCCGGGCGCGCGTGCAGGTCTCTGCCGCCCTCGACAGCAATCGCATCGAAAGCCGGTCGGAGACCTTCGATCCCGAAAGCAAGGTCATCCGCTCCAGCCAGAACCGCACCGAGAGCGCCACCACCAGCGAGGCCAATGGCGCGGTCACGGTCGGCAACGAGCTGCCGGGCGCCCAGGGCGGTCAGGGCGGCGCGACGCCGCCCAAGGACGCATCCGCCAAGAACGAGGAAGTCGTCAACTACGAGATCTCGCGCACGACGCGCACCGAGGTGCTGGAGGGCGGGCGGATCAAGAAGCTCTCCGTCGCCGTGCTTGTGGACGGCGCCTATACCAGATCGCCTGCCGGCGAGATGGCCTATGCGCCCCGTCCGCCCGAGGAACTGGAGCGGATCGGCCAGCTCGTGCGCACCGCGATGGGCTTCGACGAGGCGCGGGGCGACAAGGTCGAGGTCGTCAATCTGCGCTTCGCCGATGCGCCGCCGTCGGTCACCGACCTCGTCGAGCAGAGCCTGATGCAGCGACTGCTCTCCTTCACCAAGGAGGACATGGTCCGCTTCGCCGAACTCGGCGTGATCTCGCTCCTGACGCTGATCGTTCTGATGGTCGTGGTGCGCCCGCTGCTGAAGCAGGTGCTTGCCAGCGATGTCACGACGCGGGCGATGCCGTCCTTCATGCGTGAGGGCCGGGTGGTGATCGAGGAGCGCGGCACGGGCGATCCGGCCGGCTTTCCCTCCGTCGGCGGCGGCGCCAGCGCCGCCGAAATCGCTCAGCTAGCCGCCGATGCTCCCTCCGAGCGGATGCTCGCCGTCGCCCAGATCAAGGGTCAGCTGAAGGCGCAGTCGGTCGAGAAGATCGGCGGGCTGGTCGCGCAGAACCCGGCCGACTCGGTCGCGGTGCTGCGCGGCTGGATCCACGAAAAAGCACCGGCATGAGCGGGATCTGAGCCATGGCCGCCGAACGCTCCCTCGCAACGCGCAATCAGGGCAAGGACCCCGAGTCCGGCTATGGCGGCGGCGTGACCACGATCGCGGAGATGACCGGCCCGCAGCGCGCGGCGGTGATCCTGCTTGTCCTTGGGGAGGATCATGGCCGCAATATCTGGAGCGAGTTCGACGACGAGGAAATCCGGATCATCACCCGCGCCATGGCCGAACTCGGCACGGTCGATGCCGACGAGGTCGAGCGGCTGATGCTGGATTTCGTCGGCAAGCTGTCGAGCGCCGGCGCGGTGACGGGCTCCTTCGACCGGACGATCTCGCTGCTGGAGAAGATCCTGCCGACCGATCAGGTCGCGCTGATCATGGAGGAAATCCGGGGTCCGGCCGGCCGCAACATGTGGCAGAAACTCGGCAACATCGACGCCATCGTGCTGGCGAACTTCCTCAAGAACGAATACCCGCAGACCATCGCCGTCGTGCTGTCCAAGATCAAGCCCGACCATGCCGCCAACGTGTTGCGCCACCTGCCCAACGACCTGTCGATCGAGGTGGTGAGCCGGATGCTGCGGATGGAATCGGTGCAGAAGGAGGCTCTCGACCACATCGAGAACACGCTGCGCACCGAATTCGTCGCGACGCTGACCCAGACCCGCCGTCGCGACCCGCACGAGATGATGGCCGAGATCTTCAACGGTTTCGACCGGCAGACGGAAATCCGCTTCCTCTCGGCGCTCGACTCCTCGAACCAGGATTCGGCCTCGAAGATCCGTGCGCTGATGTTCACCTTCGAGGACCTCTCCAAGCTCGATCCCGCCGGACTGCAGACTCTGATCCGTCAGGTCGAAAAGGACACGCTGACGCGTTCGCTCAAGGGCGCCAGCGAAGACATGCGCACCTTCTTCTTCTCGGCGATGTCGGCGAGGGCGGCCAAGAACATGACCGACGACATTCAGAGCATGGGACCCTTGCGTCTCAAGGAAGTCGACGAGGCGCAGGCCAAGATGGTCGCGCTCTGCAAGGAACTCGCCGAAAAGGGCGAGATCGTCCTGTCCAAGGGCAACGCCGAAGACGAACTGGTCTATTGAGATGGCGCCCGCGACAAAATTCATGTTCGGAACCGATTTTCGCGAAGGCAGCCGTCGGGCCGCCGGCGAGGCCGATGTCGCCCAAGCCCGCAGCGAAGGCTTTCAGGCCGGGCTGACGCAGGCGCGTGCGGAGGCTCAGGACCAGACCGGCGGTCTGGTCGCGCGGCTGCTGCAGTCGATCGAGCGGCTGGCGTCGCAGGAGCATGCGCGCCTCGACGATGTCGAATGGCAGGCCGCCCAGGTCGCGATCAGCGCGGCGCGCCGGCTGGCCGGGGCTGCGCTCGCCGACAAGCCGATGGCCGGGCTCGAGAACGCCGTGCGCGAATGCCTCGGTCATGCCCGGCTCGCGCCGCATCTGGTGGTCCGCGTCAACGAGGCGTCGGTCGAGACCGTCGAGACGATGCTGGTGCGGCTGACGCGCGAGACGGGATTTGCCGGCAAGCTCGTGGTGCTGGGCGAGCCCGATATCGGCCCCGGCGACGGGCGCATCGAATGGGCCGATGGCGGCTTCGTCGTCGACCAGGCGAAGCTGGGACTTCTGATCGACCAGGCGGTCGAAAGCGCATTCGGGGCCGGCCGGTTCCGCGGCATCGTCGAGTAAGGACCAAGCGATGAGCTCCGACAACGATCTCAAACTACCGCCGCTGAACGCGGCCGAGCTGTCCTTCGATCACGACCAGGGCTCGGTCGCGCGCTCCGGCCCGGTTCCGGTCAAGACGGCCGAGGACCTCGAGCAGGTCTTCGACGTGCCGGTCACCGTCTCGGCGGTGCTGGGCTCGTCGAAGATCGCGGTCGGCGACCTGCTCCAGATCGTGCCGGGCGCAGTGATCGAACTCGACCGCCGCGTCGGCGAGGCGATCGACATCTTCGTCAACGAGCGGCTGGTGGCGCGCGGGGAGGTCGTCGTGGTCGAGGACCGGCTCGGAGTGACCATGACCGAAATCATCAAGGCCGACCGGGGATGACCAGCGTAATGATCTGCCGGCCTCTCGATATCTCAAGCGGAAAGACCTGAACCATGCGCCTCATCATCGTCGGAGGTCTCAAGGGACAGCTCATCGCGGCGGCCCGCATCGCGGTCTCGCAAGGGGCGGCCGTCACCCATACCGAGAGCCTGGAGCAGACGCTCGCCGTGCTGCGGGCCAAGGGCGCCGATCTCCTGATGATCGACGTCGCCCAGCCGATCGCGCAATACGTCGCGGCGCTGGAGGCCGAGCGCATCCGCACGCCGATCGTCGCCTGCGGCACCTCGACCGATGCGCGCGCGGCGGTGGCCGCGATCCAGGCCGGCGCGCGCGAATATGTGCCGCTCCCTCCCGATCCGGAGCTGATCGCAGCCGTGCTGCAGGCGGTCGCCGCCGACCAGTCGAGCCTGATCTGGCGCGACCCGGCGATGGAGCGCGTCGTGGCGCTGGCCGCTCAGATCGCGCGCTCGGACGCGCCCGTGCTGGTCACCGGCGAAAGCGGCACCGGCAAGGAGGTCATTGCCCGGCATCTGCACCAGAAGTCGCTGCGCAAGGACAAGCCGTTCGTGGCGGTCAACTGCGCCGCGATCCCCGACAACCTGCTCGAATCCGAGCTGTTCGGCCATGAGAAGGGCGCCTTCACCGGCGCCATCGCCAAGCGCATCGGCAAGTTCGAGGAGGCGAGCGGCGGCACGCTGCTGCTCGACGAGATCTCGGAAATGGATGTCCGGCTGCAGGCCAAGCTGCTGCGCGCCCTGCAGGAGCGGATGATCGATCGCGTCGGCGGCACCCAGCCGGTCAAGGTCGATCTGCGCATCATCGCGACCTCGAACCGCAATCTCGGCGAGGCGGTGCGCGACGGCTCGTTCCGCGAGGATCTGTTCTACCGGCTCAACGTGGTGCATTTGCGCCTGCCGGCGCTGCGCGAGCGGCCGGGCGACATCCTGGCGCTTGCCGACCATTTCGCGCGCAAATACGCCGAACTCAACGGCCTGCCGCTGCGCCCGGTCTCGGCCGAGGCGCGCAAGATCCTGCTGGGCAACTCATGGCGCGGCAACGTCCGCGAACTGGAGAACACGGTGCATCGCGCCGTGCTGTTGTCTCAAGGAGTCGAAATCGGCGCGGATGCGATGCTGACGCCCGAAGGCGAGGGCCTTGGGCCGGCGAACGGCCGCGATGTCGCGTCTCGCGTGGCGCAGACGGCCGAGGCGATGACGCGTGGTCTGGTCGGCCGTACCGTGTCGGATGTCGAGCGCGACCTGATCCTCGATACGCTGGACCACTGCCTGGGCAACCGCACGCATGCGGCCAAGATCCTCGGCATCTCGATCCGGACGCTGCGCAACAAGCTGAGCGAATATGGCGCGGCGGGAATCGTCGTCGCGGAGCCGGGTCAGGCGCGCATCAGCGCGGCCTGACCCGGTCCAACGCCTGGATCACCAACGGCGATAGTAGCGCGGACGCCCATAATAGCGCGGGCGGCGATAGACGACGACGGGACGGCGATAATAGCGCGGCCGGCGGCGATAATAGTAATACTGGCTGAAGTCGGCCTCGGTCTGGTCGAGAGCCTCCTTCGTGTCGGCGGCGATCTGGTCGTCTGCCTTCACGTCATTGGCCTTGGCGGGCTCCGGCAGCGGGCCGGGGACGGGCTTGACCTGCGCCGCTTCTGCAACGGCGACGCCGCCAAGGCTGGCCGCGGCCATGCCGCCGATCAGGGTCATGATGAATGAGCGTCTATCCACGACTTCCTCCAGGATTGGTTTCCACCACTGTTTCGCGCCCGCATCCACAGCCGAACATGGCAGTGAACGATAACGCATTTTCGGCGAATGTGATCTGCTCGCGCGAAAATCTTTGAACATCCCTAAACGTCTGATTTCGCGGTGGCTGAGACGGCGTTGAGCGGCTGCGCGATCGATTCCAGCGGCTGTCCTTCGGCCCTGATCGCAAAGCGCGCGGCAATGACCGCCGCGCCCAGCATCAGCGCCGCGCCGAACAGGTAGCCGGCGAAGACGCTGCCGCGCGAGCCGGTGTCGATCAGGATGCCGAACAGCCAGGGGCCGGCGACGCCGCCCGCACCCGTCCCGACCGCATAGAAGGCCGCAATGGCGAGTGCGCGCATCTCGACCGGAAAGGTCTCGCTGACGGTGAGATAGGCCGAGCTTGCCGCCGCCGAGGCGAAGAAGAACACCACGCTCCAGCAAGCCGTCAGTTGCGCCGCGCTGAGCAGGTCCTGCCAGAACAGCCATCCGGTACCAGTCAGGAGAATGCCGGAGGCCGCATATGTCGCAGCGATCATGATGCGCCGCCCGACCGTGTCGAACAGCCGGCCGAGGACGAGCGGCCCGAGGAAATTGCCGGCGGCGAAGGGCAGGATGAACCATCCGATCGCCTGCGAGGGCACCTTGTAGAAATCGGTCAGGATCAGCGCATAGGTGAAGAAGATCGCGTTGTAGAAGAACGCCTGCGAGACCATCAGCGCCAGCCCCACCAGAGCGCGCGGGCGATAGGTCACGAACAGCGCGGTGAAGACCTCGCGCAACGGCGTCGCCGCGCGCGGACGCAGATGGGTCAGCGGCAGAAGCTCGCCGGACGGCGTCGCTCCCGAGCGCGCCTCGATCGAGGCGACGATCGCTTCCGCTTCAGCGGTGCGGCCCTGGCTGACCAGCCAGCGCGGGCTTTCGGGAATCCATTGCCGCAGCACGAGGATGATCAGGCCCAGCGCGGAGCCGATGAAGAAGGCGAGCCGCCAGCCGAGTTCGGGATCGACGGTGGCGGGGTTCAGCAGCACGATGGCGCCGACTGCGCCGAGCGCCGCGCCCACCCAGAACGAGCCGTTGATGACGAGATCGACGAAGCCGCGCACGCGCGCCGGCACGAGTTCCTGGATGGTCGAGTTGATCGCCGTGTATTCGCCGCCGATGCCCATGCCGGTGAAGAAGCGGAACACGATGAAGCTCCAGAAGCTCCATGAGAAGGCGGTCGCGGCGGTGGCGGCGAGATAGACGAAGAGCGTGATGGTGAAGAGCTTCTTGCGGCCGAGGCGGTCGGTCAGCCAGCCGAAGACCAATGCGCCGAACACGGCGCCGGCCAGATAAGCCGCGCCGGCCATGCCGACCTCGGTGTTGGTGAAGCGAAGGACCGGACTTTCCTTGAGAGCGCCCGAGACGGAGCCCGCAAGCGTGACCTCAAGCCCGTCGAGGATCCAGGTGACGCCGAGCGCCACGACGACGAGCGTGTGGAAGCGCGACCATGGCAGCCGGTCGAGCCTTGCGGGGATGTCCGTGGCGATGACGCCATCGGTCGTCCGATCCGGCGCTGTCATGCCGGTCTCCTCCCGTTGATCGCAGTGGACCGCTGGCCGGTCTCGTCAATGGAAAAAGGCGGCGCCGGAGCGCCGCCTTCCGAAGTGTTCGTCAGTCTCAGCGCACGATCACGCGGCGGGTGATGACCCGGCGGCGGCGGCGAATCGGACGACGGACGATCACACGGCGGCGCACGATGACCGGGCGGCGACGACGGCGCGGGCCGATCTGGACCCGAACCTGGTTGAAGTCGGCATCCGCTTCATCGAGCGCTGCCCGGGTGGCGGCGTCGATCTGGTCGCCGGCCGGCAGCGCCGAAGCGAGGTCAGGCTTGCGCGAGGCAGCCCGCGCGATGGCGGTGCCGCCCAGGCTCGCAGCGGCGAGGCCACCGAAAAGGCTCATGACAAAAGAACGTCTATCCACGTCTTCCTCCGATAATTGCGGTCTTAAAACCAGTATTGTCGCCCCACGACGAGTTGCGCGGCTGAATGCGGCCACAACGCGGCCATTCGATAACAGCCTGTTCAGGGAAAGGTTCCAGACGGGATTTTTTCACCTGGCTTAACCACTCGTTCACCATAAGCCCGGCAAGAATTGCCGGGTGCCCGGTCTGTCGGCGGGGCGGCGTGGAGCGGGCTGGTCGATGACCGATGTGACGGCAGGGACAGGCGGCGGCTTCAACATGCCGACACGCGGCGCGCTGGGGAAGCTCCTCAACCGCCCGGACCTGTTCCTCGCCATCGGCGTGATGGGCATCCTCGTGGTGCTGATCTTCCCGCTGCCGGCGGTGATGCTCGACCTTTTGCTGGCGCTGTCGATCATCCTCTCGGTGCTGGTGCTGATGACGGCGCTGTTCATCGAGGAGCCGCTGGAGTTCTCGGCCTTCCCGACGGTGCTGCTGATCGTCACGATGCTCAGGCTCGCGCTCAACCTCGCCTCGACGCGCCTGATCCTGGCGCACGGGCATGAGGGCAGCGCCGCCGCCGGCCACGTCATCGAGGCCTTCGGCAATTTCGTGATGGGCGGCAATTTCGTGATCGGGGTGGTCATCTTCACCATCCTGCTCATCGTCAATTTCGTCGTCATCACCAAGGGCTCGGGCCGTATCGCCGAGGTCGCGGCGCGTTTTGCGCTCGACGCCATGCCCGGCAAGCAGATGGCGATCGATGCCGATCTCTCGGCCGGGCTGATCGATCAGGAGGTTGCCAAGACCCGCCGCAAGGCGCTGGAGGACGAGGCGAACTTCTTCGGCTCGATGGACGGCGCCTCCAAATTCGTGCGCGGCGACGCCATCGCCGGCCTCTTGATCACCTTCATCAACGTGCTCGGCGGCATCATCATCGGCGTCGCGCAGCAGGGCATGAGCTTTGGCGACGCGGCGAAGGTCTACACCCAGCTCACCGTCGGCGACGGCCTCGTCAGCCAGATTCCCGCGCTGATCGTCTCGACCGCGGCGGGCCTTCTCGTCTCGAAATCCGGGGTGCGCGGCGCCGCCGACAAGGCGCTCGGCAAGCAGCTCTCGGGCTACCCCAAGGCGCTCGGCATGTCGGCGGCCGTGATGCTGCTGATCGCGATCCTGCCCGGCATCCCGATGCTGCCCTTTCTGGCGCTTGCCGGCGGCGCAGGCTGGCTCGCGCGCCATTTCGGCAAGATCGCCAAGGCCAAGGAGGTTTCCGACGCCAACGTGGCGCAGGCGGCCTCGCCGCTGCAGGCCGACGGCACGCCGAAGGAGGAGACGCTCAACGATCTGCTCAAGCTCGACGAGCTGAAGATCGAGATCGGCTACGGGCTGCTGCCGCTGGTGAATTCGCCCGGCGGTCAGGACCGGCTGACCGATCAGGTCAAGGCGCTGCGCCGCCAGCTCGCTGCCGAACTCGGCTTCGTCATGCCGGCCGTGCGCATCGTCGACAACGTCCAGCTCGAGGCGAACCACTACTTCATCAAGATCAAGGAGATCGATGCCGGCCATGGCATCGTCTACGCCGGCCAGTTCATGGCGATGGACCCGATGGGCGGCTCGGTGAACCTGCCCGGCCACAACGTGCTGGAGCCGACCTTCGGACTGCCCGCGACCTGGATCGACGCGGCGCTGCAGGACGAGGCGCAGCTGCGCGGCTTCACGGTGGTCGATGCCGCCACCGTGATCTCGACGCATCTGACCGAAGTGCTGAAATCACATATGCCCGAGCTGCTCTCGCATGGCGAAGTGCAGAAGCTCTTGCGCGAACTGCCGAAGGACCATGCCGAACTCGTCAAGGAGATCGTGCCGAGCCTGATCTCGACCACCGGCATCCAGCGCGTGCTGCAGCTCCTGCTGTCCGAGCGCATCTCGATCCGCGACCTCGCCACCATCATCGAGGGCATCGCCGAGGTGGCGGGCGGGGTGAAGAACCCGCGCGAGATCGCCGAGCATGTCCGCATGCGGCTCGCCCGCCAGATCTGCGCGCAGTTCTCGAACGGGCAGGGCTCGCTGCCGATCATCACGCTCTCGCCGGCCTGGGAGAGCGTCTTCGCCGAGTCGATCATCGGCAATGGCGAGGAGCGCCACCTCGCGATGCAGCCGTCGCGGCTGCAGGAGTTCGTGCATCACGTCCGCGAGAAATTCGAGGATGCGGCCCGCATCGGCGAGATGCCGGCGCTGGTTACCTCCGGGCTGGCGCGGCCCTTCGTCCGCCAGATCATCGAGCGCTTCCGCCGCGAGACGCCGGTGCTGTCGCAGGCGGAGATCCACCCGCGGGTGCGGTTGAAGACGGTCGGGAGCGTGTGAGCGGTTTGGCGCTGCGCTACCCTGCCGCCTCAGTGGCTCAATGGAGCGGCCGGAGCCTCGATCGGATAAGCCCGATCCTCGTAGGCTTTCAGAAGGCTCACGCGAAAATCCGTTTTCATCACATCACCTCCGCGTGGTTATGCCTGTCAAACCGGTTCCAGCCGGATACTCAGCCGATGGCCGGTCGCGTCGGCATAACGTTCCAGCGTGCGTGTGGAGGGCTTGGCGCGTCCGCTTTCGAGGCGGCTGATGGCGCTTTCGGTGGTCCCCATACGGCTGGCGAGCTCTGCTTGCGTCAGCTTCGCGCGTGACCGTGCCGCTACGAGCGCGGTGACGAGAGCGAATTCAGGTCCGAGTGCCTCATAGGCTTCGCGATAGGCCGGATCGTTCTCCATATCAGCAGCGTGTATGTCGCGATGGTTGATCATCGGATCTCCTTCGCCCGCTCGCGGGCCAGTTCCAGTTCGCGTCGGGGCGTCTTCTGGGTCTTCTTGACGAAGATCCTGACGATGACGACGCGCTCGCCCGTCGCTGTCAGATAGATCGCGCGGGCGATGCCGTCCCGGCCGGTCAGCCGCAGCTCCCATAATTTATCTCCCAGCGGTCGGACCCAATCGCGCGGAAGATGCTGCAGACCCGACGTTTCGATGACGTCGATCATACGACCAAGACGGGCTCGCATGTCCAAAGGCAACGCCGCCCGTTCCTCGACCGCAGCCTTCAGATAGACAACCGACCACATTCCTCGACTTAGCAAAAATGATAAGTTTTTGCAAGATCGCCGCACGCCGCGACCACGCCCTGCAAGCGGCCCATGGCGACATGCCTCGCCCGCAGTGGCCGTGCGCCCCATAAGCCGCTAAGCCCGCGCGCATGTCCCGCAACGCCGTCTTCTTCGCGATCATGTGCCTCGTCTGGGGCCTGACCTTCCTGCCGGTGAAGATCGCTTCGGAGCATGTGCCGCCGATTTTTCTGGCCGCGGTGCGGTTCTGGATCGCCGGCGCGCTGATGCTGCTCTGGGCCGGGCGCGACATCCTCAAGGTTCCAGCCGGCACGCGCTGGCGGCTGCTGGGGACAGCGCTGCTGGTCAACACCGGCAACTACGCCTTCCTGTTCTGGGGCACGGCGCAGGCTCCGAGCGGGCTGGCGGCCGTCGTCAATCTCGCGACGATCCCGGTCTATTCGCTGCTGGCGAGCCGCGTGATCGAGGGCCACAGGATCAGCGGCCGGCGCGTGCTGGCGATCGGGCTTGGCGCTGTCGGCCTCGGCTTCCTGTTCGCCACGCGGCTCACTGCAGGCGCCAGCGCGGCGACCGGCAATCCGCTGGAAATCTGGGGGCTGGCCTCGGTCGCCTTCGGCACGCTGCTCTACTGCGTCGGCTCGGTGCTGACCCGGAAGATCGCGCCGTCCATGCCGACGCTGACATTGGCCGGCTGGCAGACGGTGATCGGCGCGGTCGGCCTCACGATCATCTCTCTCGCGCTGGAACCCGTGAGCCTCGCCGATCTGCGCATGCTCGGGGCATGGCCGGTCTGGCCGTCGCTGCTGACGCTGGTCGTCGGCGGCTCGCTGATGGGCTTCACCATCTATCTCAGGCTGCTGCGCGACTGGGGCGCGTTTCGCGCCGGCCTCTACGCCTTCGTGAGCCCTGTCATCGCGGTGTCAGCCGGCATCGTCGTGCTGAACGAGCCGTTCGGCTGGGCGGAGGGGTTCGGCGCGCTGCTGATGTTCGGCGCAGCGGCGCTGGCGCTCAGATCGCGCTGAGCGCGGTCACACCAGCGGCTGATCGGCCGTCTTCGCCTTCTCCTGCGCCTGCGCGATCGCCGACGCCCGCGCATGCTGGCGCAACTGCCTGCGCTCGAACAGCAGCACGACCGGCAGCGAGATCACCAGCGGGATGATCAGGTAAAACATCCGCCAGACCAGGAGCGCGGCAAAGACGGCCGGCGCGGGCACGCCCGGCATCACGGCGAGGAAGACCGCCTCCATCACGCCGACGCCGCCCGGCACCTGGCTCAAAAGCCCGGCGGAGAACGAGAGCAGGAACGCGCCGAGCACGATCAGGAAGCCCGGATTGCCCTGGTCGGGCAGGGCGAAATAGATGATGCCGGCCGCGCCCGCGAGTTCAAGCGGCGCAGCGAGATACTGCCGGGCGACGATCGGCAGGCGCGGATAGATCAGCTCGAACGTGCCGAGCTTGAGCGGCCTGAACTTGAGCCAGGCCCCGATCGTGTAAAGCGCGCAGAAGCCGAGCATCCCGTAGCCGATCAGCGTGGCTGCGCCGTCGCCGATGGCGAATTTCGGCGAGAGCCGCGCCAGCGGCCGCAGGATCTCCGGCTCGATCACGAGGACCAGGCCCATCAGCAGGATCGTGCCGAAGGCGAAGGTGAAGGAGCACAGCGCTACCAGCACCGCGACCTCGGCCGCGCTCAGGCCTTTTGCGGTGTAGGCGCGGTAGCGCACCATGCCGCCCGAGACGACGGACGCTCCGATATTGTGCGAGAGCGCATAGGTCACGAAGGAGCAGACGGAAATATAGGCCCAGGAAAAGCCCTTCTCCTTGCCGAGATGGATCAGCGCGATGCGGTCGTACCAGGCGAGTGCGGCATAGGCGACGAGGGTCGCAAGCCCCGCATGGAGGAAGGCGGCGGGCGAGATCAGGCCGATCTTCTGGGCGATACGGCTGGCGACGATCTTCAGATTGTCCCAGAAGCCGCCCTGTTCCAGCAGTGCCTGGATCGCGGCGTCCGTGCCGGCTTCCGATTTCAGCTTGTCCCAGAGCAGATCCACCGACCAGACCACCGCGACGAGCCCGATCAGCGGCCAGAGATAGTCGAGATATTTTTTCATGGGACCGGCGGGCTGGCGGGGCTTGAAGCTATGCGTCCGAAGCTGGCTATGCATGCGGCGGATGCGCGGCCGGCGGACTTACCCTCTGTGCCAGCGGTCGCGGAGGAGAGCAAGCGGCGCGGGGCGCCGCTTGCCGTGTCGTGGTCGGCCTATTTGCCGTTGGCCTTGAGCCAGGCCTGCATCGCCGCGATCTCCTTCTCCTGCTCGGCGACGATTGCCGTGGCGAGCTTGCGGAGCTCAGGGTCCTTGCCATGGGCCAGCATGATGCGGGCCATGTCGATCGCGCCCTGATGGTGCGGGATCATGCCGCGCACGAAATCGGCATGGACATCGCCGCTATAGGCGATGTCCATGCCGGTGTGCATCTTCGCGTTGGCGGCCTTGAAGGCGGTGGTGGCCGGCGTGTCCTTGCCCGTTGTGGCTGCGGCGTGGCCGGCATGGCCGCCATGGTGCTGCTGGGCGAGCGAAACGCCGCCGAGCGCGATGGTGGCCGCGAGCAAGGCCGCGACACCCGTCCGGGTGATGCGGGCTTTGGTGATGATAGTCATGTGATGGTCCTCGTTGAAGGGGCGATACCGGCGCCGCAGGGCTGCGCCGCTGCGAGCTCGACCGATATCGGATGTGCCGGATTCTGGATCAGGCGAGCGACGCAAAGGCTCGCGGCGGGCGCTCGGCCGGCTCGGGTGACAATGCGTCGCCGCGCTCCAGGGCGATCGGCACGATGATCTCCCAGCGCGCCGGGACGATCTGCACGGTCAGGGCGGGCGATGCGGCGATCAGCCCGCAGCCGAGAATGCAACAGGACGGCATCCCGCCATGGCTGGCCGGCTCGGGCTTGCCGCTTTCATGGCAGGGCTCGCCGGCAGGCGTCGCGGGGTCGTGATGGCCGGCAGGGTGATGCGATGATCCCGCTGCCGGAGCCGCATGGCCAGCGCTTGCGGCGAGCGTCGCATGCGGCAGCACAGCCAGCAGCATCACCGCCAGCGCCGCAGCCAGCCGCAGCCAGGCAAGCCCGACCGATCGATGATCGTGATGGAGGCGATGAGACATGATGGCGTGAGTTCTCCGCCGCGATCATGTCATGATCGCGGCATCGCGACAGACGGACAATCGCCGACCATGCCCGAGACCCTCGCCATCAGCCTGACCGGCACCACCGACCTGCCGCCGGGCAAGATCGCCGCGATCGTGACCTCGCTGGAGATGTTCGCGGCTCCGCCGGTCAAGCCCGATCCGCCGGGGACGGAGGGGTTTTCGCTGGAGCCGCTGCGCGCGGCCGACACCGCGCGCTATCTTGCGATCTATCGCGGGCTCGGCGAGCGCTGGATGTGGTTCAGCCGGCTGGTCAAGCCGCCGGCCCATACCGAGGCGATCCTTGCCGACGCGGGTGTCCTATGCTTCGCCGCGCGCCATGACGGCCGCGATGTCGGGCTGCTCGAACTCGACTTTCGCGTCACGGCCGAGGGCGAACTCGCCTTTTTTGGGCTGGAGCAGAGCGTGGTCGGCAAGGGCGGGGGGCGCTGGCTTATGAACCGGGCGCTGGCGCTGGCGTGGGCGCGGCCGATCGCGCGCTTCTGGGTGCATACCTGCACGCTCGACCACCAAGGTGCGCCGGAGTTCTACCAGCGTTCGGGCTTCGTCGCCTTCAAGCGCGGCATCGAGGTCGATGACGACCCGCGGCTGGCTGGCGATCTACCGCGCGATTGTGCGCCGCATCATCCGGTCATCGACTAGGGTCGCGGAGCGCGGGTCAGGGCAAGGCACCCGAAGCAGAAGATCACAAGCCATGGCCAGAGAGGTGGTCGAGTTGGAAGCCGGTGCGGGGCGTCGTGCTGGTTCCCGCCCACCCGGCGAGAAGCAACAGAGCGCCAAGCATCGTAGCTACGCTCATCAGGCCAGCGCGACGCGCCAGCGGCCACGCGCTTGGGGCATGGCCGGGTCGCATCGCCGCCCGGATCGCTGCAACGATCGCGATGGCCCCGTAGCCGAGCGCCCCATAGATCAGCGCCAAGAGCGGGACCAGACCGTCGAAGCTGATGGCGATGGAGCTCATGCCGTCAGCCTATCAGGCGCATCGACGCGAAACAGCAGCGAAGCATGGCTCCGCTGCTGCAAATCCGTTGCTGAGCCGTTCAGACGCTGGCGCGCGCGCGCAGGCCGATCGAGTCCATCATCGCCTGGTCGCGAGCGGCGTCGGCGGCGCGCTCGGAGGCGCGTTCGCGGTCGTCGAGGATCTCGACCTTCTTCATGTCCTCGAAGGCTTCCTGAAGCTCGGCCTTGGCGTCGTCGAGCTGGCCCTTCAGATTGTCGGCCGACTGGCGCAGATTGTCGCGGCGGGCGAGCGCCGCCTTGGCATAGGTCGGATAGGCGAAATGGCCGGGGTCCGAGATCCCGGCGCGGGTCTCCTCGCTCTGGATCTCGCGATCCAGATCGGACGCCATGCGGTGAAATTCGGCGATCATCATCTCGATCTGGCTTACCCGGCGACGCTTTTCGTCGACCTGGAAGCGTTTGAGACGCAAAAGGGTCTCTCGCGACTTCATGTCGTGTCCAACTCCTGGTTACGCACTGGCGTCGCGCCGACCCCTCGACGCGCCACCGAACTTTCATCCGCGAGACAACTCCCACCATGGCGCAAGGAGGTTGACCGTTCCTTACCGGAAATGGCTGCTTTTGGCGCATGTTGCCGCTGCGCCGGATGGGCTGCTGCTCCTGACGACTCCGGGTTATGCGTTGCGCCAACAGAGCCGCGCATCCCGTCGCCGCTGTCGGATTTCGTGCCCTTGCCCGCCTTCAGACCCTTGCCCGAACATGCCCGGCTGATCGCCGGCCTGTCGCTGACCCGTCTGATCGGCTGGGGCGCGAACTACTGGGCGCCCTCTGTGCTGGCGGCCTATCTCGTCCGCGATCTCGGTCTCTCGATCCAGCTCGTCTTCGGCGGCATCACGGTGCTGCTGGTCATCGGCGCGGCGGTCGCTCCCGCCCTTGGGCGTTATGCCGAGCGCCACGGCACGCGCGGCCTGATGAGCCTCGGCGCGGTGATCTGCGCTGCGGGTTTCGCCTGCCTTGCCGCCGCGCAGGGGCCGGTCAGCTATCTCGCCGCGTGGTGCGTCATCGGCGTCGGCCACGCCATGTCACTCGCCAATATGGGCAGCGTCACCGTGGCGCAGATCATGAACGAGCGCGCGCGCCGGGTGATCGGCGTGATGATGCTGGTGACGGGCCTGTCGGCCAGCCTGTTCTGGCCGCTGGCGGCCGGCCTGTCCGACTGGCTGGGCTGGCGCGGCGCCTGCCTCGTCTTCGCGGCGATGCATCTCTTCATCGCCCTGCCGATCCATCTCGCGATCCCGCGCCATCTCAAGCCGCTCGCCCATGCGCAGGACGAGGCCACCGCGTTGCGGCTCAACGGCCGCGTGCCGGAAGGGCAGCGCCGCGTCGCCTTCCTGCTGCTCGCGACCTGCTTCTGCCTGAGCGGACTGGTCTCCTGGGGCCTGCCGCTGCATTTCATCGGCCTGTTCGAGGCGTCGGGCCTGCCGCTCGCCTCCGCGGTGGCGATCGCGAGCCTGACGGGGCCGGCGACGATCGCCGCGCGCCTGATCGAGGTCGTCGCCGGCGACCGGGTCAGGCTGGAGCGGCTGAGCCTCTATGCGCTGATGCTGGGGGCGGCCGCGTGCCTGCTGCAGCTTCTCGCGCATGGCTCGGCGCTGGTCAGCATCGCGTTCGTGCTGCTCTATTCGGCCGGGGCGGGCGTGCTCTCGATCGCGCGCGCAACGCTGCCGCTGCTGCTCTTCGGCCAGCGTGGCTATGCGGTGATGTCGGGCCGGCTGACCGTGCCGCAGAACCTGATCTTCGCCGCAGCGCCCCTCCTTTATGCCGCAGGGATCGAGCGGGCGGGTACGGATTTCACGCTGATCGGCTCGGCTGCGCTGCAGCTTCTGTCTTTCGTGGCGCTGGCATTTCTGGTCCGGCGGCTTTAGCTCGCCATGATCGCCGCGAGCCGCTGGTAGCTCTCCGGCAGCGAGGTCGCCTCGTCCTTGGCCTGTTTGAGAAACCCTTCCAGCGCCGGGTTGAGTCGGATCGCCTCGTCGACCTCGGCCGAGGCGCCCTGGCGATAGGCCCCGAGCCGGATCAGTTCCTCCATGTCGGCATAGGTCGCCAGCGTCGCGCGCGCCTTCTGCACGACCGGGTAGAAGGCCGGATCGCAGGCCTTCGGCATCGTCCGCGAGACCGATTTCAGGATGTTGATCGCCGGGAAGCGGCCGCGCTCGGCGATCGAGCGTTCCATCACGATATGCCCGTCGAGGATACCGCGCACGGCGTCGGCCACCGGCTCGTCATGGTCGCCGCCATCGACCAGCACGGTGAAGAGCGCGGTGATCGCGCCGTCGGAGACGCCGGGCCCGGCCCGCTCTAGCAGCCGCGGCAGTTCGGCAAAGACGGTCGGGGTGTAGCCTTTGGTCGTCGGCGGCTCGCCGGCGGCGAGCCCGATCTCGCGCATCGCCATGGCGAAGCGCGTCACCGAATCCATCAGGCACATCACCTGCAGGCCCTGGTCGCGAAAATATTCGGCGACGGCGAGCGTCGTCAACGCCGCCTGCTTGCGCATCAGCGCCGGCTCGTCCGACGTCGCAACGATCACGACCGAGCGCGCGAGCCCGCTTGGCCCGAGATCGTCCTGCAGGAACTCCTGCACCTCGCGGCCGCGCTCGCCGACGAGGCCGATGATATTGACGTCGGCCTTGGCATAGCGCGCCAGCATGGAGAGCAGCACCGATTTGCCGACGCCGGAGCCGGCGAAGATGCCCATGCGCTGGCCGAGGCAGCAGGTCAGGAAGGCGTTCATGCCGCGCACGCCGAGATCGAGCGGGGGGCCGACGCGGCGGCGCGAATGGGCCGGCGGCGGGTCGGCGCGATAGGGAAAGAGCTGCTCGCCCTGCGGTAGGGCTGGGCCTTTGTCGACCGGGCGGCCGAGCGCATCGACGACGCGGCCGAGCCAGCCCATGCTGGGCCTGACGCCGGGCTGGGCCTTGTCGACATAGGCCGGGCAGCCCCGGCGCACGCCGTCGAGCCCGCCAAACGGCATGACGAGCGCCTTTTCGCCGGAAAAGCCGATCACCTCGCAGGGCACGCGCGCGCTCTGGCCGATGTCGATTTCGATGCGGCCGCCAAGGCTCATCGCGCCGATCGGCCCCGAAATCTCGACCAGCAGACCGCGCACGCCGGTGACGCGGCCATAGATGGTCAGCCCGTCCAGCCCCTCGATCGTGGCGGCGAGCGCACTGAGCTTGTCCTTGGCGGGTGAAGGGCTGTTCATAAGTGTGGTCGTAAACCTTTGATTAACCCGTGTGATTAACACTGTGCTTCGAGGCCGCTGCGCGTCGCGGGTCGTTTTTCGCCCTGTTCCTCGAAGCCGGCCTCCGCGAAAGGTGATTTCGCGGGAGTGGACTGTCCGATCCGTGTCAATTTCGACTCACCTCGGCAAGGATCGTCTGTTTGCTCCCACGAAGCGCTTGCATACGGGAATCACGGTTTGTTAACCATTTCTCCGTAGCGTGTCGCGTGGCGTTTCATCGGGCAAGCACGTCGTCGTCCTGAGCCGCGGGGGTTCGGACGATAAGCGCGGGCAGCTTGCCTCGGGGCTGAATTGGGGACGTGACATGCGGGTTCTGCTGATCGAAGACGATAGCGCAACCGCCCAAAGCATCGAGCTCATGCTCAAGTCCGAGAGCTTCAACGTCTATACGACGGATCTCGGCGAAGAGGGCGTCGATCTCGGCAAGCTCTACGACTACGACATCATCCTGCTCGACCTGAACCTGCCCGACATGTCGGGCTACGAGGTTCTGCGCAGCTTGCGTGTCGCCAAGGTCAAGACGCCGATCCTGATCCTGTCTGGGCTCGCCGGCATCGAGGACAAGGTCAAGGGCCTGGGCTTCGGCGCCGACGACTATCTGACCAAGCCGTTCCATAAAGACGAACTCGTCGCCCGCATCCACGCCATCGTGCGCCGCTCGAAGGGCCATGCCCAGTCGGTCATCACGACGGGTGACCTCATCGTCAATCTCGACACCAAGACCGTGGAAGTCGACGCCGCCCGCGTCCACCTCACCGGCAAGGAATACCAGATGCTGGAGCTGCTCTCGCTCCGCAAGGGCACGACGCTCACCAAGGAGATGTTCCTCAACCATCTCTATGGCGGCATGGACGAGCCCGAGCTCAAGATCATCGACGTGTTCATCTGCAAGCTGCGTAAGAAGCTCGCCAACGCGTCGGACGGCAAGAACTACATCGAGACGGTCTGGGGCCGCGGCTATGTGCTGCGCGAGCCGGTCGAGGTCGACGAGCGCATCCCGGCCTGAGTGTCGGCAAGACGCGTCACGAGGCGGTCATCATCGTCCGGCATACAGTTTGAAGCCTGATTGTCGGATGTAAACGACAGGCTGACGGGGACCCCGCCGCGAGGCGGGGTTTTTGTTTGCGGGGGTGGTGTCGCCGTGGAAGCGCCGACGGGGCGACCCCCACTGATCGGGCCTCAGAACCGCCGGCCGGCGGCGGCCGCGAGCGAGCGCGTCCGGTCGAAGGGCAGGCCGAGGCTCGCCGTCTGGGCCCTGGCCGAACTGCTTTCGCGGTAGAGGCCGCGATGCTCGCGGTCGGGTACGATCGTGGTGGTGATGCCGATCACGGTCTCGGCCGCGCCCAGCACGAAGGCGCCGTCGCGCGTCAGCCTCTGCGCCAGCGCCGCCATCACCTTCGCCTTGGTCGCGACATCGAAATAGATCAGCACGTTGCGGCAGAAGATCACGTCGAACTGGCCGAGATGGGCGTTGGGCTCGAGCAGGTTGTGCGGCTTCAGATCGACCATGGCGCGGATGCGCTCATTGACCTGCCATTTGTCGCCGTCCTGGCGGAAATAGCGCAGCAGCATTTGGATCGGCAGGCCGCGCTGGACCTCGAACTGGCTGTAGACGCCCTGCCGCGCCCGGTTCAGCACCTCGATCGAGATGTCGGTGCCAAGGATTTCGACGCGCCAGCCGGCGAGGCGCTGGGCCATCTCGTCGAGGATCATCGCCAGCGAATAGGCTTCCTGTCCGGTCGAGACCGCCGCGCACCAGATTCGCAGGCTCCGGCTGGCGGAATTGGCGGCGAGCTTCTCGGGCAGGATCACGTCGCGGAACAGGTCGAAGGGCGTGCGGTCTCGGAAGAACAGCGTCTCGTTGGTCGTCATCGCCTCGACGACGGCGTTCTCCAGCGCGGGATCGGCCCGATAGCGCAGTTTCTGGACCAGCGCGTCAAGGCCGTCGATGCCGCTGCGACGGCACAGGATGCCGAGCCGGCTCTCGGCGAGATAGCGCTTCTCCTCGCTGAGCGAGAGCCCGGAGCGCTGATGCAGCAGAGCGCGCAGGAAATCGAAATCGCCCTCCGTCATCGCGGCGGGTCTTCACGGAGCAGGCCACGGATGGCGCCGCCGATCGAATCGAGCGGGATCACCGCGCTGGCGTGACGGGCGCGCACGACCGAGCCGGGCATGCCCCAGATCGTGCTCGAGAGCTCATCCTGCGCGATCACGGCAGCGCCTGCCCGGCGCAGCGCGCCCGCGCCCTCGGTGCCGTCGCTGCCCATTCCGGTGAGCACGAGGCCAAGCGCTGCCGGGCCGAGATGGCGCGCCGCCTCGGTGAACAGGACGTCGACCGCAGGCCGGCAGAAGCGCACCGGCGGCGCGTCGGAGATGCTGGCGACGATGTGGCCGAGCTTGCGCTCGATACCGAGATGACGCCCGCCAGGGGCGACATAGATCGTGCCGCGCGAGAGCCGTTCGCCGTCATAGGGTTCGCGCGTCGGCACGCCGATCTGGGCAGCGACCTGTTCGGCGAAGGAGGCGGTGAAGACCGGCGGCATGTGCTGCACGATCAGCGTGGTCAGGTCCTGCAGCGCCGGCCCGATATCGGCCAGCACTTTGGTGACGGCGCGCGGCCCGCCGGTCGAGGCGCCGATCATCAGATAGCGTGGCATCACCGAGACGAGCGGCTTCAGATTGACCGGGCCGGCAAGGGGAAAATCGAGATCGACCTCGGGCGGCAGCGAGCCCGGCCTGACCGGTGTCTGGGCGATGTTGGCGACCTTGAGCAGGAACTCGCTGCGGAAATCGAGCGACATCGTCATGCCGTTGCGCGAGTCCGGCTTGGAGACGACGTCCATGGCGCCTTTCGTCATGCACTCCAGTGCGATGCGGGCGTTGCGCTCGGTCAGCGTGGTCGCCAGCAGGATGCCGGTATGCGGGCTCTGCTTGAGGATCTGGGGCAGGGCGGCGGCGCCGTCCACTCCCGGCATGTCGAGATCGAGCACCATCACGTCGGGCTGGAAGCGGCCGGCATGGGCGACCGCGGTCTCGCCGTCGCCGGCGACCGCGACGACGTGGAACTGGCCGCTCTCGCCGAGCCAGCGCGCGAACAGCCCGCGCACCACGACGGAATCATCGGCGATCACGACCGTCTTGGGTCGCTGCGCCGCTGCGCCGTAGGCAGGGGAAGGGCTGATCATGCGTTTCGTATCCGGGTCGGCAGGCAGGCGAACTGTCGGACTTCAGGCGATCAGAGCAGGCCGACCTGATGGAACTTGGAGGCGACGATCTCCTTGTCGAACGGCTTCATGATGTATTCGTCGGCGCCGGCATGCATGGCGCGGGCGATATGGGCGATGTCGTTCTCGGTGGTGCAGAACACCACCTTTGGGCGCTTGCCGCCCGGCATCTGGCGCAGCGTGCGCAGGAAGTCGTAGCCGTCCATGATCGGCATGTTCCAGTCGAGCAGCACGGCGTCCGGCATCTCGCCCTTGCAGGCGTCGATGGCGCGCGCGCCGTCCTCGGCCTCGGCGATGCGAAACTGCAAGCCCTCAAGGATGCGGCGGGCGACCTTGCGGATGACCGCGGAGTCGTCGACAACGAGACAATACTTCATGATCGTTCTCCGGATCCGGCGAAGGCGGCGTCAGGCCGCCATGGGAAGGTCGATTTTCAGGACGGCGTCGACATCGAGGACGACCAGAAGGCGGTCGTCGAGCCGGTGAACGCCGGCGGCGAGTGCAGCCCAGCTCCGGTCGAGATGGACCGGCACGGGCTCAAAAGTCGATTGGTCGAGCCGCATCACCTCGCCCACGGCATCGACGATCAGCGCATAGGCCTCGCCGCCGAGGTCGATGCCGACCGCGACGAGTTCGCATGTCTCGTTGCAGTGGTTCGACGAATCGACGATCCGGCCCAGCCGCTCGCGCATGCAGATCGCGGTCACGACCCGGCCGCGCAGGTTGAGAAGACCGATGATCTCCTTGGGCGCGCCAGGCACCGGGGTGATCCGCGTCGCGATGAAGACGTCGTGAACGCGGCCGATCGGCAGGCCGAGCACCTGCTCGCCGACCGTAACGGTGACGTAGTCGAGCGAATCGCCGAATCCGGGGGCCGTCTGCGTCGCGCCGCGGTGGATCGTCTCCTGCGCGCTCATGCTGCCTGCCTCATGCTGGTGCGGCGCTCGGCCAGTTCGTTGAGCAAAGCGCGCCGGTCGAATTTAGCCACGATTTCGTCGAGCCTGGCATGGGCGGCGCGGACATGGAGATCGGGCGTAGTCATCGTCGTGGTGCCGAGGATGCGCAACTGGTCGCCGCCTTCAGCCCGGCGCAGGCCCTCGGCGAAGGCGAAAGCGGCTTCGGGATCGCGGTCGAGGTCGATCAGAATGGTGCTCATCGCGCCTGCGGCCATATGCCGGCGCGCCGCGTCGAAATCGGCGGCGAGCGCGATGCGCTGGCCCGACGCCTTGAGCACCGGGCTCAGCATCTCGCGCAGGAAGTCGGAAGGCTCGATCAGCAGCACCTGGGCGGGCGTCGCGATCTCGGCTTGGCTGCGGCGGCCATGCAGCCAGTTCGGATCGCCCAGCGGCAGGTAATGCGCCAGGTCGATGATCTCGGTAGCACGCCCGCGAATCATAGCCGAGCCGATGACGCTGCGGTCCGAGGTCGATTGCAATTCGACGTCGAGCGCCTCCTCCACGATATCGACAATGGCGTCGACCGCCAGCCCCATGGTCAGGTCGCCTTCCGAGATGATGACGAGCGACTGCAGGCCTTCGCTGCGGATATGGGCCTCGCCGACCGGTACGATCGGCATCAGGCGGTTGCGGTAATGCAGCAGGATGCGGCCGCTGCTCGGCTGGAATGCGCTGGCGTCGATTTCCTCGAGCCTTGTGACGAGCGAAAGCGGCACGGCCTTCAGGCTGTCGGGGCCGGCGCGGAAGACCAGCATGGTGGTGCGTTCGCGGGCCGGGGCCGCGCCTGGCCCCTGCGCCTCGGCGCGCGTTGTCTCGCTCGACGCGACCGCGCCCACCTGGCGGGCGACGCCGTTGGGATCGACGATCAGGACGACGGCGCCGTCGCCCAGAATGGTGTTGCCGGAGAAGATCGGGATGTGACGCAGCTTCGTCGACATCGGCTTCACCACGATTTCCTCGGTGTGGAAGACGCTGTCGACGAGGATGCCGAACTGACGCTCGCCGATCTGGGTGACGACGATGAAGCCGTCATCCATGGCGCTGGCTGGCCCGCCGAGCAGCCCGGCGAGCGAGATGATCGGCAGCAGCCGCTCGCGCAGGCGCAGGACGGGCGCGCCGTTGATCTGCTCGACTCGTTGGTCGGCGCCGGCTTTCACCCTGACGAGTTCGCGCACGACGATCTGGGGAATGGCGAAGCGCTGCTCGCCGACCGCCACGATCAGCGCCGAGACGATCGCCAGCGTCAGCGGGATCTTGATCGTCATCGTCGCGCCCTGGCCGGTGACGCTGGCGATATCGACGCGGCCGCCGATCTGGTCGACATTCGACTTGACGACATCCATGCCGACGCCACGCCCGGAGATCGCGGTGACGCGATCGGTCGTGGAGAAGCCGGGATGGAAGATGAAGTTGCCGATGGCGGCGTCCGACATCCGCTCCAGCTCGCCTTCGGTCGCGAGCCCGCGCTGCTGCGCCTTGCGGCGGATGCGCGAAATATCGAGACCGCGTCCGTCGTCGGAGACCGAGATTGTGACCGAGCCGCCCTCGTGGAAGGCGGCGACGCGGATCGTCCCGTGCTCCGACTTGCCGGCAGCCTTGCGTTCCTCAGGCGTCTCGATCGCATGGTCGGCGCAGTTGCGCACCATATGGATCAGCGGATCCTTGATCAGGTCGAGGATCTGGCGGTCGAGTTCGGTGTCCCCGCCGTCCAGTACCAGTTCGATGCGCTTGCCGAGTTCGGTGCTGAGGTCGCGCACGATGCGCGGCAGCTTCGACCAGGCGTTGCCGATCGGCTGCATGCGGGTCTTCATCACCCCGTCCTGCAACTCGGCGGTGATCAGCGACAGGCGCTGGAGCGGCGCCTTGAGCCCGGCATCGTCCTGCTTGCGGGCGATTTCGAGGAGCTGGTTGCGGGTCAGCACCAGCTCCGAGACCATCGTCATCAGATGCTCTATCGTATCGACATTGACGCGCAGCGTGCTCGGGCCGCTCGCCCGGCTCTCGCGCGGCGCATCATCGGCTGCGCCCGGCGCGGCGGTCTCCTGCGTCTGGCTGGTCGCGGCAGGCAGCGCGATCCGGCCGTCGGCGCCGCGCTCGGGACCGGGCGCGCTGCGGAAGACGAGGTCGAGACCGTCCTCGGTCATGGTGGACCCGTGACGGGCGAGATAGGCGGCGACGGGGTCGTCGCCCGCCATTTCGGGCGGCGCGCTCTCGGCGAGTTCGGATTTCGCCCGGTCGGCGAGCGCGCGCAGTTCGGCGATCAGGGTCTCGTCGCTGCCCTCGGGCTCGGTGCCCTTCTCGGCGAGTTCGGCGAGGATCTCCTTGACCCGGTCGATCGTCTCCAGAATGGCGGTGACGGCGATGGCGTTGACGACGGCGCCGTCACGGAACTGGCCGATGACGGATTCGGCGGCGTGCGTGAGGGCCTCCAGCCGGGGCAGGCCGATGAAGCCGCAGGTGCCCTTGACGGTGTGCACGAGGCGAAAAATATTGCGCAGGATCTCGCGATCATTGGGGTCCTGTTCGAAGCGGACGAGTTCCCGATCGACTGTGTCGAGGTTCTCGCCGGTCTCGCTCAGGAACTCTTGCAGCAAATCGTCCATGCCGGAGACCATCACCCACGCAACAATGCTTGCGATGATCTAAGCAGCAGAAGGGTTTATGATCGGTTGAGATTGGTGCGAAAGCGCAAGGATTTACGCCAGCCCGGCAGGGTTCCGGCTCAGTCGGCCTTTTGCGCGCGGATCGTCACCATGTCGGCCTCGATCGCGAAGGTGATCGCCATGCCGGCCGCGCGCGCGATCATGCCCGTATAGAGCGGCTGCACCGCATGGGCGTCGATCGTTCCGGTGTCGGACTCGCCCGCAACCAGATCCTCGACATGGGCGGGAATGCGCGCATGCGAGCCCGTCGCGGTAATCACGAAGCTGCCCTGCTCGCCCTCGACGGTGGCGCGCGAGACGAGCTTGCCGCCGCGCGGAACGGCATGCGTCGCCAGGATCAGCAGGTTGAGCAGCAGCTTGACCTGGTTTTTCGGCAGCAATGCGCGCGGGGCCTCCCAGTCGAGCGAGAGTTTCTCGTCGTTGAGGAAGCCGTTGGCGACATTGCCGGCGTCGCCGAGATCGATCATCGCCCCGGCCGATCCCGCCGCCCCAAAGGCGAGGCGGGCGAACTGGAGCCGTGCCGAAGCGTTGCGCGCACTCTTCTTGATCAGCTCGAGCGCGAAGTCGCGCATCGAGGGGTCATCCTCCTCAAGCACCTCCAGCGCGTTGACAATGGCGCCGACCGGGCTGATCACATCATGACAGACGCGGCTGCAGAGCAGTGCGGCCAGGTCGAGCGGCTCGAGCGAGATGGCGGTCATGGCTTTACGTCCTGGATCGGCGATGCGGGCGCTCCCGATTTCCGGGAGATCGTCTGATGACGATATGGTGCCATCTTGGTTTGCATGTGGTTAACCCTGTTTCGCGGCTCGCGCCAATCATGGCCGGCGCCCGCGCCATGATCGGCCCCGACGATCCCCGCCTCGCCGACCGGGACGAACTGGCCCGCCGCCTCGCCGAGGCCGCGCGCATCAGCGCCGCCGTGCTGCTCTCGATGCGGATGGCGCGCGACGTCAGGTTGAAGCCCGACGGCTCGCCGGTCTGCTCGGCCGATCTGGCGGCCGATGCCGCCGCCAAGGCTGCGCTGGCGCGGCTCCTGCCGGATTTCCCGGTGGTCAGCGAGGAGAGCGCTGACGCCGTCGCGCCCGGCCCGGTCTTCATCCTGCTCGATCCGCTCGACGGCACCCGCGAATTCCTTGCCGATGGCGAAAGCTATTGCGTCGCGATCGCCATCGTCCGCGGCGACCGCCCGATCGCTGGCGCGATCGCGGCTCCCCAGATCGGCCGGCTGTGGTATGGCGGCGCGCATGCCTTCGCCCAGCAGCTCGATGCAGGCGGCGCTGCGCTCGGCGCTGCCGTCCCGATCGCGGTGCGGCCCGAGCCTGCGGACGGGCCTGTCGCGCTGGTCAGCCGCTTCCATGGCGACGGCCTGAGCGAGGGCCTGACCACCGCTATGGGCGCGCGCGAGCGCCGGCCGGTGTCGTCGGCGGTGAAGTTCGGCCTGATCGCCTCGGGCGAGGCCGACCTGCATGTGCGTGGCGGCCAGACCATGGAGTGGGACATCGCCGCGGGAGACGCCATTCTGCAGGCCGCCGGCGGCGTCGTCCTGACTCTCGACGGTGCCATTCCGCGCTATGGCTGTGTCGAGCGCCAGTTCCGCAATCCGCCCTTCGTCGCGGCCGGCAGCCTCGCCATGGCGCGGCGCGCTCTCGCGGCGCTGCCAGATCAGCGTGCGATCGTCTCGTAGACCTCGCCCCAGCGCGCATCGGCCTGCGCCATGGCGGCGCTTCCGGCGATGAAGGCCTGGCGGTTCTCCGGCGTGCGGAACAGGACGAGCCGGCCGCCGACGACGGCGAACACGGTCGGATTGGTCTCGATCGCGCGGCCCTCGGAGACGCCCAGGCCGTCGAAGCCCGCGAAGGCCGGCTCGTAGAGTTCGGGCGCGTCGCTGAAGGCTGCGCGATTTGCCGCCGAAACGAAGCGCCAGACGATGCCGCGATGGGCCAGTTCAAAGCGCTCCCGCCCCGGCACAGCGCGGCCGGCGCTGCGATAGGAGACCGGGTCGAAGCCGTTCAGCGCCAGCCCCGAGCGCAGATCGCGCTGCATCACCTCGCCCAATCCCGGCAGAGCGGGCAGGCCGGCGGGAGCGCCGATCGTCGCCGGCAGCGGTTCGAACGCGGCCTTGGTCTTGGCCAATGCCGCGCCGCCCAAACCCGCCGCGACAAGGCCGGCGACCGCAATCCCAACCCGGCTCCGCCATGTTGCAGCCTTCATCACGGCAAATCCTCGCATTCTGCGATCTTGGGCCATCCGGGCCTGAATCTTCACGGGTTGGATACACTTGCCGGGTATCAGAATGGTTACCGAAGTGATGCGTTCAGGCGTGCGGCGTTGGAATCTGGCGTCATGCGTGAAGTCGGAGCCGACCCGGGCGATGTCCGGTTCAGGCAGGCTCCGCCCGTCCCGGTGGGGTCGTCCCGCGCCGGTCCGGCCCTGTTCACCCGATCTGGCGTTCCGCCCGGAGATATCCCGATGAAACAGACCCGCCGCAATGTCCTTCTCGGTGGCCTGATGTTTGCCGCCGCGAGCGCCGTCAGCCCGATAGCCTCCGCGCAGGCCCAGTATGCCGCCGCCAACGAGAATCCGCGCTCCTTCTCACAGAACGAGCTCGTCGGCTCCGGCCACCAGTTCTTCGGCAATGTCTCGCGCGGGCTCGGCCTGGCGGTCGAGGAGGCGGTGCGGCGCTGGGGCGAGCCGAACGGCTACATCCTCGGCCAGGAGGCGTCGGGCGCTTTCGTCGGCGGCCTGCGCTATGGCGAGGGTACGCTGTTCACCCGCAATGCCGGCGACCGCAAGGTGTTCTGGCAGGGGCCGTCGGTGGGCTTCGATTTCGGCGGCGAGGGCGCGCGCACCATGGTGCTGGTCTACAACCTGCCCTCGGTGGATGCGCTCTATCAGCGTTTCGTCGGGGTGGACGGCTCGGCCTATTTCATCGGCGGTTTCGGCTTCACGGCGATGGCGGCCGAGGGCGTGATGATGGTGCCGATCCGCACCGGCGTCGGCTGGCGGCTCGGCATCAATCTCGGCTATCTGAAGTTCACGCCGCAGGCGACCTGGAACCCCTTCTGAACGCAGGCGTTTCTCAGGCGCTGGCCATGACTGTTCCGTCGTGGCAAAGGTTTCGCTAAGGTTTCACGACCGCCATCCTTCGCCACGGAGCCATCCGCCTTGATCGAAGCCGTCATGCTCGTGACGCTCGGCTTCCTGTGCGCCAGCCTGCTGGCGCTGGCGGCGCTGCCCTCGCTCGCGCGGCGCGCCGACAGGCTGGCGCGCAAGCGGGCGGAAGCCGCGTTTCCGCTGTCGCTGGCCGAGATCGCGGCCGATCGCGACCATCTGCGGGCCGAGCTCGCTCTGCATGCCCGCGAGATGGAGCAGAAGGCCGAGCGCGGCTTCGCCGCCCGGGCCGACGCGATGCAGGTGGTCGGCCAGCGCGACATGAGGATCGCCCGGATGGAGGGCGAGCTCGTCGCGCGCAATGCCGATATCTCCGGGCTGAGGGCCGAGCTGACGGCGACCCGCGACGACCTCGCCACGACGCGTGCGACGCTGGCCGCCGAGATTGCCGGCCATGCCGCGACGCAGGGCCTGCTCGACAAGCGCATCGCCGACATCGCCAGCCTCGAGGCCTCGCTCGTGGATACGCGCGCCTCGCTGACCGGCACCAGCGCCGACCTCGCCGCCCGCAGCGCCGAACTCGGCGACGAACGCGCGACGCTCGGCCGTATCGAGGCGCTGCTCGCCGAGCGCGAGGCCGAGCTGTCGCGCTTGCGCTTCGAGCTCGACGCGCTGCGCGTCAGCCAGGTCGAGAGCCGCACGCAGATCCTCGTGCTGGAGGGCAAGCGAGACGAGCTGTCCGACCGGCTGACCGGGCGCGAGCAGGCGCTCGCCGAGGCCAAGGCGGCGCTCGGTTCGGCCAACACCGCTCTTGGCCTCGCGCATGGGCGCATCGAGGCGCTGGAGATGCAGGCGGCAGGCCTGGCGACCAATGCGCCCCGGATCGAGGATGTCCTGTCGGAGGTCGCGACGCTGCGTGCCGATCTCGCCCGGATGCGGGCCGAGCGCACCAAGCTGAAGCGCGAGCTGACGCTGGCCCGCAAGGCCGGCGGCTCCGGAGACAAAACCGACAACGCGGCGCTGCGCCGGGAGATCACCCAGATCGCCGAACGCCTGATGACGCTGCCTCCGGTGCAGGAAGCGGCCGAGTAGCCGCCGGGTCGGCGCAAAGCCGCTTTCCTCGGCGAGGCTGCATGGTCTAGGAAGGCCTCCCACGCCGAGAAGGTGACGAGGCCTGTGACCGAGACTTCAATCGATTTGCTTTGCATTGGCGAACCGCTGGGCGAGTTCAACGCGACGCGTGCCGACGCCGGCGCCTTCCAGTTCGGTCATGGCGGCGACACCTCCAATTGCGCGGTGGCAGCCGCAAGGCAGGGCGCTCACGCGGCCTATGCGGGGGCGCTCGGAGACGACATGGCCGGCCGCTCGATCCGCGAACTCTGGGCGCGCGAGGGCGTCGACGACGCCCATGTCTCGACACATCAAAGCGCACCGACCGGGCTCTATTTCGTCGATCATGGCCCGACTGGGCATGTCTTCTCCTATCTGCGCGCCGGTTCGGCTGCGAGCCTCTACGGCCCGCGCGACCTGCCGCGAGATGCCATCGTCTCCGCGAAGATCGTGCAGGCGTCCGGTATCAGCCAGGCGATTTCGGCCAGCGCGGCAGACGCGGTCTTCGAGGCCTTCGCGCTTGCCCGCGAAAGCGGCGTGCTGACCGCCTACGACACCAACCTGCGCCTCAAGCTCTGGCCGCTGGCCCGGGCGCGGGCGATCGTCCACGCCGCCTGCGCGATGGCCGATATCGTGCTGCCGGGGCTGGACGACGCCAGGCTGCTGACCGGACTGGAAGACCCCGACGCCATCGCGGATGTCTATCTGCGCATGGGCGCCAAGGTCGTGGCGCTGACGCTCGGCCATGAGGGCTCGCTGGTGGCGACGCCGGACCGCCGCGAGCGGCTGGTTCCGATTGCGGTCGATTGCATCGACGCCACCGGCGCGGGCGACTGCTATGACGGGGCGTTCCTCGCGGAATACATCCGCACCGGCGACGCTTTTGCGGCAGGCGCTTACGCCAACGTGGCGGCCGCGCTCTCGACGCAGGGCTATGGTGCGGTCGCACCCGTGCCGCGCCGGGACGAGGTCGAGGCGCGCATCGCCCTGGAATCGCAGAAAGCGAACTGATGACCGTTCCGATCCTGACCGAGGCGGGCAGGTTGCTCGCCCGCTATGATGTGCTGATCAGCGATGTCTGGGGCGTCGTCCATGACGGCTTGTGGGCGCTGGAGCCGGCCTGCGCCGCGCTGACGGCATTTCGCCAGAAGGGCGGCGCGGTCGTGCTGCTCTCCAATGCTCCTGGTCCCTCCGAGCAGGTCGCGGAGGTAATCGACGCCAAGCGCGTGCCGCGCGGCTGCTGGGACGCCATGGTCACTTCGGGCGACGTCACCAAGGCGCTGATCGCCGAGAGCCACCACCGGAAAGTCTTCCATATCGGCTGGCAGGAGGATCGCGCGATCTTCGCCGGCAGTAACGTCGAGTTGGTAGGCGAGGCGGAGGCCGAGCTCATCGTTGCGACCGAGCTCAACGACTACAAGACCGAGACGCCCGAGCAGTACCGTCCGCTTCTGGAGCGTTTCGCGGCGCGCGGCCTGCCCTTCATCTGCGGCAACCCCGATCTCGTCGTCCATGTCGGCGAACGGCTCCTGCCCTGCGCCGGCGCGCTGGCGACGATCTACGAACAGCTCGGCGGCTCCGTCGCCTGGGCCGGCAAGCCCTATCGCCCGGCCTATGATCTCGCGCTGGAGGCGGCGCGGACGGCGCGCGACGGCCATCCGGTCGATCCCGCAAAGGTGCTGGTGATCGGCGACGCGGTCCGCACCGACCTCGCCGGGGCGCGCCTGATGGGCTTCGACAGCCTGTTCATCGCCGGCGGCATCCATCGCGACGAGACGATCCGGGGCGGGGCCGTCGATCCGGAGGGCGTCACGAAGCTGCTGGCGGGGCTGCCGGTGCAGCCGGTCGCTGCGATGGCGGCGTTGGCGTGATTGGCAAATAGCGACGGACAGGGAATTCTCAGCGCATCGCGATGATCCGGCGAAGCCGCCGGGAGTCAGGGAGGCGTAGCGATGCCATGGATGTCGAAAGCGGCGCTGATCTGTCTGGCGCTGGTCGCCGGCGCTCCGGCCAACTCGGCCGAGCGCATGACGACTATCAATCGTGAAGCCTATGCCTGCACGAGCTGGGCTGCTTGGCGTGAGTACGGGCAGGCTTCCCTGTCTGTCCGGGGGGCCCGGACGAGCAAATCCTGCCCGCTGCGCCTTGCCGCCAGAACCGAGGTCGCCGTCGTGGAGGAGGATGCTGGCGAAGGCGCGTCCGAAATCCGCTATCGCGGCAAGGTCTGGTTCGTCGACAATCAGCGCCTGAACTGAGCGCCGGCCATCAATGCCCGCCGCTCGCCTTCGCATCGCGCAGCACGCCCAGCGTAATCGCGATGCAGAAGACCATGCCGAGCACCGACAACGCAGCTACGGCGCGAAATCCCGTCATGAAGGACTCGCGCGCCTGCGCCAGCAGCGCCGCCGCTTGCTCGGGCGCAAGGCCGGCAGTCGCCGCGAGCGCGCCGCCGAGCGTGGCGCGGGCCGGCTCCAGCGTCGCGGCGTCGACACCGGGCAAAGCGAAATCGGCCATGCTGGTGCGATAGAGCGCTGCGCCCAGGCTGCCCAGCACCGCGACGCCGAGCGCGCCGCCGAGTTCCGCGCCGGTCTCCGACATGGCCGAGGCCGTCCCGGTGCGCTCGGGCGGGGCCGAGCCGACGACGATGCCGGTCGTCAGCGTGATCACCGGCGTGAAGCCGACCGAGAACACCACCGAGGCCGCCACAATCTGAATCAAATCGGGCGCGAGCGCGAGCCAGACGAAGCCGAGGCCTGAGAGCACCATGCCGCCGACCATCAGCACAGCCGGCCGGAAGCGTCCAACAAGCGCGGGCGTGACGAAGGAGGCGGCGGTGAAGGCGATGGCCGAGGGCAGCGACCACAGGCCTGCCTGCAGCGGCGAAAGGCCGGCCACGAGTTGGAAATACTGCGCGAGAAAAATGAAGCTGCCGAACATGAACAGGATGCCGGCGAGATTGATCGCCAGCGCCGCGCTGAAGGCCGGGATTCTGAACATGGCCAGATCGACCATCGGGTCGGGCAGGCGCGCCTGCCGCCTGACAAAGACGATGACGAGGGCAAGGCCCGCTGCCATCGCGGCGATTGCCTCCAGCCCGAGCCCGGCTTCGGCCCAGCGCTTGACGCCGTAGATCAGGCCGAGCACGGCGCAAAGCGAGAGCAGCGCGCTGGCCAGATCAATGCGGCCGGCGTTCTGGGCCTTGTATTCCGGCAGCAGCAGCGGCCCGATCACCAGCAGCAGCGCCATCGGCGGCACGGCGATCAGGAAGACCGCGCCCCACCAGGCGTATTCGATCAGAATGCCGCCGACGATCGGCCCGATGATCGCGCCGACGGAAAAGCTCGCGATCCACATCGAGATCGCGAAGGTGCGCTCCTTCTCGTCCTCGAACATCACGGTGATCAGCGAGAGCGTGGACGGCGCAAGCGTCGCGCCGGCGATGCCGAGCACGGCGCGCATTACGATCAGCATTTCGGCGCTGGTCGAGAAGGCGGCGATCGTCGAGGCGAGGCCGAAGAAAGCCGCTCCGACCATCAGTAGCTTGCGACGGCCGATCCGGTCTCCCAGCGTGCCCATGGTCATCAGGAAGGCGGCGACCATGAAGCCGTAGATGTCGATGATCCAGAGCAACTGGCTCGCGCTCGGCTTCAGCTCGCGCGTCAGCGTCGGCACGGCGAGGTTCAGCACCGTCAGATCCATCGAATAGATCATGCAGGGGAGGGCGATGGCGATCAGCCCGAGCCATTCGCGCCGCGTCGCCTTTGCTGTTGTCGGGGCAGGGGTGGCGAGCGTCGTCGTCATGGCAGGCCTCTCGGATAAGGCGGCGTCAATTGCACGCGCCCGTGGCCGAAACTGGCAGGAGGACTACAACCGGCGCGGGAGTTGCGACAGCGGGCGAAGCGCCGGGGCGGGATGTGCTGATTGCAGGGAGGCGTCGTTGTGCCGTTCGAGGCTGGGCGCCCGATCATCCTTGCATTTCTGGAAGGCAGTTCCCGATTTGCCAGGATGATTGAGCGTCAGATTCAACCAGCATCAACCCGCAGGCCCGCTCCGCCCCGCCTTCAGCCGCCTTCCGATATCGGCGTGGAGCCCCTCGAACGGACGAAACACGAAGCGAACGGTCGAACGTCCCGGCGGAACCAGAACGGCGCGGAACAGCACGTTCGCGCGCAGCAGCTCGGCGGGCCTGCCGTCGATCTCGGCCTGCCACCAGGGGTGCCAGATATCGTTGAGCACGACGAAGCCGCCGCGCGGCGCATCGACCGCCAGCGTGACCTCCGTCGTGCCATAGTCTGCGATGCTGGCGGAGCCCGGTTGGGCCGGGCCTGCCGGCAGGTGCGGCTCATGATCGAGCAGCACCGTCCGACGCGGGTCGAAGCCCTGCGGCCATTGCCCGGTCGAAAGGATCGCATCGAAATCCGCTTTGAGAGCGCTGGTCACCAGCAGTACGCGCGGCAGGGCGCGTGGGTTCTCGTAGACATAGGCGTCCTTCGTCCGGGCGATCTGGACGAGGTCGCCGGGCTTCAGGCTCTTGTCGATCTGCTCGGCGGGAACGCCGGTGGCGATGAAGCGCAGACCCAGCATGTCGGCGAGCAGCGAGCGGTAGCCCGGCATCAGGGCTGAAAACTTGCGCTGGTCTGGCAAGGCGACATGGTCCTCCGCCCCGGTCGCCTTGCTGTAGAGGCCGAGCCTGAGCGGGTTGTAGCCGAGCGTGTTGTCGAATTCGTGGACGAGGCTGGCATTGGGCCAGTGGAAATCGATGCCGGCGAGTTCGATGCGGTCGCGCCGGTCGGGGGCTTTGGTGCGGGCTGTCTCGCGCTTCAATAGCGCGATCGTCTCGTTGGTGCTGTCGGCGCGCAGCACGTCGTACATCTGCGCGGGCAAAGCGGTGGATTCGCTGGGGCCATTATTGACCGAGAGATCGACCGTCAGCATCGCGGCCAGCACGATGGCGGCCGCGCGCGGCGAGCCCTGCAGGCTCAGGCCCCGCGCGGCGACGAGCGCGCCGGCGCTGAGGATGCCGCAGAGCAGCGCCGTCAGCAGCGGGACCGCCGCGACATGCAGCCGGCCCACGGTTGCGGCGAGCCAGAGCGCCAAGGCAAGCGCGCCGAGCACCGTCGCGGCCAGAACGAGCCAGTGCCCGCGCCGCATCGCAGGCGCATCGTCGCTCATCACCAGATGGGTGAGATAGCCAGCCAGCAGCGCCAGCAGTGCGCCGAGGATGAAGAGCGCGTCGGCAGGCCGGCGGTAGAACGCGATACCCGGCAGTTCGAAGAGCAGCCGGAATCCGGGCGTGTAGCGGCCGAGCGCGAAGATCAGCACGATCAGCGCGGCCACGCTGAGCGCAACGATCTCGCGTCGCAGCAGCGCGCCGCGCAGGATGCCGAGTCCGAGGATCAGCAGCATCGGGGCCAGCCCGAGATAGAGCTGGCTCATATTGCGGGCGAGATAGAGCTGGAGCGGGCCGAAGCGCGCTTCCCAGGCCGGGCTCGGTGCGCCCCAGAAATTGTCGAGCGGCCCGGCCGCGCCGTAGAGATTGGCAAAGAGGCCGGTCAGCAAAGCAGCAGGATGCAGCGAGCCCTTGCCGGCCTCGATCACGTCGATGGCCGGCCGGTTCGAGTCCCCGGCGAAGAAGGCCGTCAGCAGGATCGGCACAGTGGCGACGAGGGCGGCCCCGACGACGCCGGCGATCAGCGGGATGAGGCTGCCCTTCAACGCGCGCCATGGCCGGTTCGCCATCGCGATCGCGGCGATGACGAGGCCCGCCAGCACATAGACGCCGATCAGCGCCACCTGATCGCGCCCCAGCAACATGAAGCCGGCGACGACGCCGGCCGCGAAGCCATAGAGCAGCGAGCCGCGCTCCAGCGCGCGGGCCACAAGCGCCAGCGTGATCGCGAAATAGCCTAAGCTCAGCACCTGTCCGACATGCTGGATGCGCCAGGCCGCCGCCGCGCCGAAGGCGAAGCACAAAGCCGCAACGACCGCGCCGGCCGGGTGCCAGTCGCGGTCGCGGAACAGCACGACGATGGCCAGAGCGCCGGCGAGCAGCGTGCCCAGCACCGCACCGTCGCTCCAGCGGAAATCCGGCGTCGGGTTCAGCGCCGCGATCAGCGCGAAGGAGGGCGAGAAGATCAGCGATTGCGGGTCGGCGACCTGCGGCTGGCCGGCGAAAACAAAGGGCGTCCAGAACGGCGACAGGCCCTTGTGGAGGGTGCTGGCGAGGAACTGGAGCTGCGGATGGAAATGCGCCTTGGCGTCCCACGGAATGGTGACAACGCCCGAGAGCCAGGGCCATGACAGCAGGAACCAGGCGGCGAAGACGATCGCAAAAACACTGGCCACGGGCCAGCGCTGCGAGGTCGGTCCGTGCTGTGAAGGCGCTGCCATTGTGCCGCTGTGCCCGAAGCCGGGCCCCGCATCAACCGGCCAGCATCAATCAGCCGTCATCAATCAGCCGTCATCAATCCTTGGGCGCGGCGCGCGCCATCAGCGCGTCCATGTCGATGGCGTGGCCGGCGCGGTCGCGCTTGGAGGCGAGGTAGCGGACATTGTGGACGTTGGGCCGGCCCAGCACGCGCTGTGTCGCGGCCACCTCGACGCCGGCCGCCTTGATCGCGCCGACCTTGATCGGGTTGTTGGTCAGCGCGGTGACGCGGGTGACGCCGAGCTGTTTGAGCATCGCGGCGGCGAAATCGAAATGTCGCTGGTCGAGATCGAAGCCGAGCACCTCGTCGGCGTCATAGGTGTCCCAGCCCTGGCTCTGCAGCTTGTAGGCGCGCATCTTGTTGGCGATGCCGTTGCCGCGGCCTTCCTGATCGAGATAGAGCAGAATGCCGCCCTCGTTCTCGGCCATCCACTGCACGGTCTCGCGCAACTGGTCGCCGCAATCACATTTCAGAGAGCCGAACAGGTCTCCGGTCAGGCAGGCCGAGTGCAGCCGCACCGGCACGGCCTCCGAAAGGTCCGGGCTGCCGACGATGATGGCGACCTGGTCGCGCAGGCCCTCGCCGCCGCGGAAGACGACGAACTCGGTTTCGGGCGCGCCCTCGAGCGGAACCGGGGCCCGGCCGACGATCGCAAGCGAGGCGACCTGAGCCTGTCGGTAAGCGTTGACCGCCGCGATCGCGACCTCGACCAGCGGCTCGCCCGCGACCGCCTCGGCCGTCACCGGAACCAGCACGATCGCCGGCAGAACGAGCGACAGGCGCGCCAGTTCGAGCGCGGCTTCGTCGATTGGCGAAGCCGGCGCAACGGGAGCATCCATCTTGCCATCGGTCTTCAGCGCCAGCATCTCGATGCGGGTCAAGTCCATGACAGGCATGGCGAAAATGCCGGTTTCGCTGCGGCCCTTCGCGCCGATGCGGCGCAGCCTCGCGGCGCTCAGGATGAGGTGGGCGCGGCCGACCGCGATATCGCCCAGACGACCGGCGAGTTCGGCGTCGGCAAGCTCGGCCGACATCGCCAGCGCCAGCTTTTCGCCGTCGCGCAGCAGGACCGGGCGGCCGGAGCGGAACTCCGCCAGCGCGCGATCGACCGTCACAAGGTTGATCTCGTCCGGACGTCCGAACAGCGTACGCGACTTAGGCATTGCAGTGTCCGTCAGATTGCGCCGGAGCAGGCGGAGGAATGTATCTCATACGGGCGACTTGTCGCGCCGGATGTAGGCGCGATTGCCGCCCGAACCAAACGTGCCGCCGGAGAAACTGTTCCAGTCTCGAGTGGAACCGCGATCCGGTTCTTCGCATTGGCTCTGAAGCGGTAGCCATCCAATCTGTTGCCTCGGCCCGTATAGGAATTACACGTTGAACACGAGATGAATGGTCGCGACCGGCGGACCCGTCCAATGCCGGCGAAGAGCCAAGCGGGAGGATTCAGATGCACGACCATGACCGGATGACGACAGCCGGCATTGGCCAAAGGGTCTACAGCCCTGTCGCGCGCCGCTTCCACTGGGCCACCGCCGCCGGCGTCCTCGTGATGATCCCGCTTGGGCTGGCCATGACCTATCGCGGTAACAGCATGAACGTCTGGGACGGGCTGACCAACGGGCTCTACAGCACGCACAAGCTGCTTGGTTTCCTGCTGCTCTGGCTGATGGCGGGACGCTTGGCTTACAGGCTGCTGCGCGGCGCGCCGCCCGATGAGCCGGGCTTGCTCTGGTGGCAGAAGGCGGCCTCGCATACCGTCCACTGGCTGCTCTACGGCCTGCTGCTGATCGTGCCGCTGCTCGGCTGGATCGGCGTTTCGCTCTATCCCTCGCTCGGCATCTTCGGGCTGTTCGACCTGCCGGCGCTGGCCGCGCCCAGCGAGGCGGCGGCCAAGCGGGTGCTGGCCCTGCATGGCTGGCTGGCATGGCTGATCGGCGCGCTGGCGGCCGTCCATGTCGGGGCCGCCCTGCACCATCATTTGATCCTCAAGGATGGCGTGCTGCGGCGGATGCTGCCGAAGCGGAACTGACGGCTCTCAGACGGGCCGCGCCCACAAGTCGTGATGGCCGACCAGCCCAGAGGCCGATTGCCGGCGCGCTTCGAGCCAGCCGGCGATCGTCTCGGCGTCGAGATGGCCGGTCTCGCGCACGGCGTCGGCGATGCCTGCCGTCAGCGCATTGGCAAAGGCGCCGGCGCCGTCCTCGATCAGCCATGGGCTGTCGCCGGTCGAGACGGCAAAGCCGGTCTTGCGGAAAGCTTCGGCCATGATCTCCGTCGCCGCCGGTCCGGCGGCGGGGCCAAAGCCCTTGTCGGTGTGCTGGTGGTGCTTGAATGCCGCCAGCATGCGCGCGTCGGCGGGATGCGGCGGCTTCCAGGTCTCGCGGCCGTCATAGGTCAGCACGGTGTAGAGCGGCAGCCGCTGGCTCGCGAGCGCCGCGACGAAACGCTCGATCCAGCGTTTCGAGGCGAGATCGAACAGGGCGGCCGCCGTCACGAGATCGGGCTGCCAACCCAGCACCCATTCGAGATCCTTGTCGAGATCGGCTTTGCGGAAATCGACCGTGAGCGCCTTGCCGGCTTTCGACAGAACCAACTCCTCGCCCTGCTCGCGCGCCTCGTCGGCCCAGCCCGTCAGGCGTTCGCGGGCGGCAGCGAGCAGACGCTCGTCGTAATCGACCAGCGTCCAGTGCTGGCGGTCGGGAAGCGCCGAGAACGCGCCGCGGAGGTTCGAGCCCGCGCCACAGCCGAGATCGATCACGGTGATCGACGGTTTGGCCGAAAAATACCCACCGACGGCCGCCAGCAATTGCGGATTGCGCGCCGCATGGTCGAAAGGCTCGCGCAGGGCCAGCCAGTCGGGAGAGAAACCGCCCATCACATCACCTTCCGGCAGATTTCGGCGACGATCGCCGCCGTATCGCGCCAGCGCGGCAGGGAGCCGGCGGCAGCCCATGCGGCGTCGCCGAGGCGCGCGCGGAGGGCCTTGTCATCAACCAGCGTCTCCAGGGCTTTGGCAAGGGCGTCGGCATCGCCCGGTGTGACCTTGATCGCCGCCGCGTCCGGCACCGTCTCGGCCGCCGCCCCGCCCGTGGTGCACAGGATCGGCAGTCCGCGCGCCAGCGCCTCGGTCAGCACCATGCCATAACCCTCGAACAGAGACGGCATGACGAAGAGATCGGCGCGGTCGTAAGCCTCGGCGAGCGCCGCATCCGGGACTGCGCCTGAGAGCATGATCCGGTCGCCCAGCCCGGCCTTGGCGATCTGCGCACGCAGCGCCTGCGTCGTGACCGGCGCGCGGTCGTCGGCCCCGATGATGGTCAGACGCCAGTCCTTGCCGGCCAATTCCGCAAGCGCTGCGACCAGCACGTCGTAGCCCTTGCGGGGCACCAGCGAGCCGACCGCCAGAAGCGAGACCGCCCCACTGCCGCTGCCCTGAGCCCTCGGAGCCGCATCGACGCCGGGAATCGCGACCGTGATGCGCGCTTCGTCGAGGCCGAAATCGGCGACGAGAAGACGCTTCGTCGTCGCACTCGTGACGACGATGGCGCTGGCGTAGCGCAAGGTCGCCGCTTCGCCCGCCAGCAGCGAGGCGGCGCGCTCGGGCGCGAGCCCCGTCTCCAGTCCGAGCGGGTGATGCACGAGCGCGACGACGCGTCCGGCCAGCCCCGCCGCGATGCTTTCGGGAAAGGCGCCATAGGCCAGCCCGTCGATCAGCAGCGCGCAGTCGAAGGGCTGCGACAGGATCGCGTGGCCGGTCTGCGCGAGATCGCCCGGCGTCGGATCGGGAAAGGAGCCGGGCAGGGGAAGATGGCGCGCCGGAACGCCCGCCGCCTGCCATTCCGCCAGCAGCCTGCGATCGTAGCCATAGCCGCCGGTTGGCAAGGCGAGGTCGCCGGGAATGGCGAAGACGATTTCGCTCACGCGAGCGCGCCCTCGTAAGCGGCCCGCGCCAGATCGGTTTCGTGCAGTGTCACCCGGATTTTTGCCAGCCCTGCGCCGTCTTCGCCAAGCGCGCCGGATCTGGCCGCCTGCGCCATCGCATCGAAGATGTATTTGCAGAGGAACTCCGTGGTGGTCAGCACACCCTTGAACTGGGGCAGCGTGTCGAGGTTCTGGTAGTTCAGCGGCTTGAGGGTCTTGTTGAGGACATCGAGAGCCGCGCCGATATCGACCACGACGTTCTGGCGCGTCATCTCCTGACGGAAGAAGGCGACATCGACCACGAAGGTCGCGCCATGCATGTTCTGGGCAGGGCCGAAGAAGGGATCGGGCAGCGAATGGCCGATCATGATGCGATCGCGGACTTCGACGGAAAACATGGGGTGTTCCTTGCTGTGGTGGGCCGAGGCTCTCAGGCGCCGGCCAGAGGCCGCCTGCCGATCGACTGCGACAGGCGCAGAAGATAGCCGTCGGGATCCTGAACGAGAAATTGGCGAACGCCGGTCTCAAAGTCCGAGACTCGATACCAGCGCTCCTCTGGTCCGAAGAAGATCGGCCAGCGGGCCGCATGGAGTGCATCCATCAGAAAGCCGACATCCTCGACCGTGATCTCGAAATTGATTCCGCGACCGAAGGGGCGTTCGCGTGCGCCGGTGGTCCAGATGCCGCGCCGCTCGGCAGGTCCGGTATCATATTCCTCCAGCATGAACTCCACGCCATCACGCTCGATCGCAGCAAACCCCTGCTCGGGACGATCATAGACGATCCTGAAGCCAAGCAGGTCGCGCCAGAAGCGCAGGCTCGCGCCAATTTCGGTTACTTTGAGCTCCGGCACCAACCTGGGACGCGGGGCGGAGCGCAGTGGAGGTGGCGCGGTCATGGGAGGTGGCGCGGTCATGGCTGCGCCTCATAACAAATCACGGCGGTAAGACCAGAAGCGGCCGGCGCAAACAAGGCCGGCAGGCGGGAGGGCGCGTCCGCGAAGGCGATCTCGTCGGTGATCAGTCCGTCGAGCCGATCATCCTCGGCAAGCAGCGCCAGCGCCGCCTGGACGCGCCTCGCATAATCCCAGCGCGGCCGGCGCGAGGGAGCGATCTGCCCGACCTGCGAGGAGATCAACTGCAGACGTTTGGCATGGAACGCGCCGCCGAGCGGGGCTGAGACCGCGCCCTCGCCATACCAGCTCAGCTCGACGATGCGCGCCTCGAAGCCGGCGCAGGCGATCGCGGTGGCGAGCCCCGGCGCGCTGGCGCTGGCGTGGAAGACAAGGTCGGCCCCGGTGGGAGCGTCCGACGGCAGTGCGAAGCCGAAGCCTAGCGAGGCCGCCAGCTCCGCCCGCTCGGGCGCGACATCGACCAGCGTCACCTGCGCGCCCGGCAACCGTGCCGCCAGCCAGGCGACGAGCAGGCCGAGCACGCCGCCGCCGACCACCACGATCCGGTCGGCAGGACCGGAGCCCGCGTCCCAATGCGCGTTCAGTGCGGTTTCCATGTTGGCGGCGAGCACGGCGCGGCGCGGAGGCAGGGTGTCCGGCACAAGCGTCAGCCGGTCGCGCGCCGCGACGAAGACATCCTGATGGGGATGCAGGCAGAACACCGTCCTGGCCACCATGTCGGCGGGACCCGCTTCAACCCGGCCGACGGCGCAATAGCCGTATTTCACCGGAAACGGAAAATCGCCGTCCTGGAACGGCGCGCGCATGCGCTCGCGCTCGCTCTGCGGCACGCGGCCCTCGAAGACGAGGCGCTCGGTGCCGCGGCTGACGCCGCTCCAGAGCGTGCGCACGACACAGTCATCGGAGCCGGGGTTCGGCAGCGTCACGGCGTTCAGGGCGCATTCACGCATCCCCACATACCAGAGCGCGGTCGCCTGCGGCCTTGCGCCGTCGGGACTTGCCGGCTTTAGCTCCTGCGCCATGTTCGGCGATCCTTGCTGCTCCGCCCCGACCGACCCCATGACAGAAACCGCCATGAACCAGCGTCCCGCTCCGACCACGTTCCAGCCGGGCGCGCAAGAGGGCGATGATCGGCTGACGCCGGCCGGCGTCCAGGCCGTCGCGACCCTGAGCGCGAGGCGCTGGCTCGTGCTGGCGCTGAATCTCGTCACGCTGGGCGCGCTGCTGTTTGGCCTGTCGCGCGTGCTCGGCGCGGGCGGATGGACCGTCGCCGACATCGTGATCTTCGTCGCCTTCCTGTTCGGCGCGCCCTGGACGGTGCTGGGCTTCTGGAACGCCGTGATCGGGCTCTGGTTGCTGCATGGAACAAAGGACGGCATCGAACAGGTTGCGCCCTTCGCTGCCGACGGCGATGTCGAAACGCCGGTCGCGATCCGCACGGCGATCCTGATGACGCTGCGCAACGAGGATCCGGGCCGCGCCTTCGCCCGGCTGCGCGTCGTCAAGGACAGCGTCGATGCGACGGGCGAGGGCGCCTGGTTCGACTATTTCGTGCTGTCGGACACCAACGACCCGGTGGTGGCGGCTTCCGAGGAGGTTCTGGCGGCGCAGTGGTCTCGCGAGCTGGGCGAGGCCTCGCGCCTGACCTATCGCCGCCGCATCGACAATGCCGGCTTCAAGGCCGGCAATGTCCGCGAGTTCTGCGAGCGCTGGGGGCACGCTTACGAGGTCATGCTGCCGCTCGACGCCGACAGCGTGATGTCGGGCGAGGCGATCGTGAAGCTGACCCGGATGATGCAGGCCCATCCCAAGCTCGGCATCCTGCAGAGCCTGGTCGTCGGTATGCCGTCGCAGAGCGCGTTTGCGCGCATCTTCCAGTTCGGCATGCGCCATGGCATGCGGCCCTACACCATGGGCTCGGCCTGGTGGATCGGCGAATGCGGCCCGTTCTGGGGCCACAACGCCTGCGTCCGGATCGCGCCGTTCCGGGACGAATGCCATCTGCCGGTGCTGGCGGGCGGTCCGCCGCTCGGCGGGGCGGTGATGAGCCACGACCAGGTCGAGGCGACCCTGATGCGCCGCGCCGGCTACGAGGTCCGCGTACTGCCGACAGAGATGGGAAGCTGGGAGGAGAACCCGCCGACCATGCTCGACTTCGCCAAGCGCGATCTGCGCTGGTGCCTGGGCAATCTGCAATATCTCAAGCTGCTCGATCTGCCGGGCCTCAAACCCATGAGCCGCTTCCAGCTCGTCTGGGCCATCCTGATGTTCCTGGGGTTGCCGGCCTGGACGCTGATGATCGCGCTGCTCCCGCTAAAGGTGATCGAGGATGCGGGCATCGCGGGCTACCCGTCGGGGTTGGCCGCCTTCCTCTATGTGCTGTTCTTCTCGATGTATCTCTCGCCCAAGCTCGCGGGCTTCGCCGACATCCTGCTGACCAGAGATGGCGCGCAGCGTTATGGCGGCACGGCGCGCTTCATCGCCTCGTCGCTGATCGAGGTCGTCTTCGCCTTCCTGCAGGGTGCGGTCTCCTCCTTCCGCACCACGATCTTCATGGTGGGCCTCGTCTTCGGGCGCGCAAAAATCGGCTGGAACGGGCAGGCGCGCGATGCGTATGCGCTGTCCTTCGCAACTGCCTTCGCGGGCATGTGGCCGCATCTCCTGTTCGGCCTTTACATTTTCGGCACGCTGCTCTGGCTCTCGCCGACGGTGCTGATCTGGTCGCTGCCGCTGACGGCTGGCTATGTGCTGGCGATCCCCTTCGCCATGCTGACCGCGCAGCCGGGCGTCGGGCGCTGGTTCGCCCGCAACGGGCTCTGCGGCATCGCGGAGGATTTCGATCCGCCGGCCGTCCTGCAGACCATCGGCGTCGGGACAAGGGCATGACTGAATTCGTCGCCTATCCAAAGGGCACGGCCAGGGCGTTGTCGCGCTCCTTGCGGGTCTATCACGGCGACGCCGCACGCAACGCGGCGATGGACGCGCTCTATGGCCGCTTCCTCAAGCCCGGCGATCTCGCCTTCGACATCGGCTCGCATGTCGGCGACCGGATCTCCTCGTTCCGCCGGCTGGGTGCGCGCGTCGTCGCGCTGGAGCCACAGCCGGGACCCGCGCGGGCGATCCAGTTGATCCATGGCCGCGATACGCAGGTTTCGCTGCTTCAGGCCGCCTGCGGCGAGCGCGAAGGAACGGTGACGCTCAGGATCAACAGCGAAAACCCGACCGTCTCGACCGCATCGGACGCGTTCATCGACGCTGCGCGGGGCGCGGATGGCTGGAAGGAACAGGTCTGGGACCGCGAAATCGCCGTTCCCTGCACGACGCTCGATGCGCTGGTCGCCCTGTTCGGGCTGCCGGATTTCGTCAAGATCGATGTCGAGGGCTTCGAGGCGCATGTGCTGGCGGGGCTGACGAAACCAGTGCCGGTGATCTCCTTCGAATTCACCACGATCCAGCGCGATGTGGCTGAGGCCTGCCTAGCACTGCTGGAGACGCTCGGCCCCTACCGCTTCAACGTTGCGCTGGGCGAGAGCCAGAGGTTCGAGCTGACGGAAGGCGCGAGCGCGGAAGCGATGGGCGAGTATCTGCGCGGCCTGCCGCATGAGGCGAATTCGGGGGATGTGTATGCTGTGCTGGGGTCGTGAATCCAGTTTGGCTTATGGAAGCCGCGATCAGCGCGAGGTATGTCGGACGGCCACGATCACGAGTATCGACGATTGGACACGATAGAAGATGACATAAGGATAACCGGTAACGACTCGTCGGCGCACATGAGGTTGGGTCGTTGCAGTTCCGGCCATCGGATAGTTGCTGAGCAGGTCGAAAACATTTTGAAACTCGGCTTCGATGATCCTGCGGGCTTGCGATGATTGATTGCCGAGATAGTCGAGAATCTCCGCTACATCGGACCGCGCACTGGGCGTATAGCGGAGGGTCAGAGACCGTGTTTCGTCCACAGCGCCGCAACTTCCTCATCGGTAGCAAACTCGCCGCGGTCCGCTTGCACCAAAGATTTTTCAAGCGAAGCGAGTTCTTCCTCCGAGAGTTCGTATATCTCCTCCTCTCCGGTGAAGGCGAGGATCATGCGCGCCAGTTCGTCCTGCATCGGCGGCGGCAGTTTATCGGTGGTAGCGAGTGCCTGTTTGAGCAGTTCTGTCATGCTCTCACCTTACCGCAATGCCTTTGTCGGCGCTATCGCTTCTGATCGCATCATAGCCCGCCTATGCTTGTCGGCGAACCGCATTTTCGAGGATACCTTATGGCTTCATCGCTCCGCATCCTGACCGTCGCCCTGACCCTCGCCGCCTTCCCCGCCTTCGCCGCCTTCGCCGCCTTCGCCGCCAGCGATGTCGCCGTCGAGGTCAGGAACGAATCCGAGCCCGTGCTCTGCGCCGAGAAGGACAACGTCACGATCAAGGCGATCTCGCCCGAGGTGCGGCGCTTCCAGATCGAGGCGGCTCATCCCGCCTATATTGCGGGGCTCGTGAAGGACAATTGGGAGGCGGACTGGACGGCTTGCGACATGACGGGAGACCCCGTCTTTGCAGCCCCCGTGCCGCCGCGCCGCATCACCTTCTACGAGAGCATCGAGTACTGGCTCGTCGGCTATACCTTCCCGACCTTCTGGCGGCCGGCCGACACGACCTTCAAGGTCGGCGACCGGATCGAGAAGGGCCTGCATCTGGTGCAGCTCTGGAAGCTCGGGCGCGATAAGTCCTACGAGGTGCTGGTCGTCTATCCGCAGGACGGCTATTGGCGCGCCCGACCGATGCCGCCGCAGCATCTCGGCTTTTCCTCCTACGGCTCGTCCTTCCTGTTCGGGCCGATCGAGCAGGACGGCGCGCGGCCCGTCGTCAACATCCGAGAGATCGAGTTCGATCCGAAGACGACCTCGTTCAAGCTCAATTTCAAGGACGGCTCGGCCGGCACGCTGAAGCTCGACGATGTCGACGAGAACCGGATGGTGCTCGACGCGGTGCTCGACCGGCCGGTGACGGGTGGCAAGGGCTTCCTGGCGCTTCGCTCGATGTATGTCACCGAGTTCAACAACGACGTCGCTCGCATCGCGATCCGTGAGCCCGGCGCAAAGGGCTGGCGCGAGGAGCCGCTGATGCCGTTTTCGGGCGGCAAGGCGACCGATATCTGGATGGGCCGCACCACCCATTCGCGCCACAACACGTCCTCGCCCGACATGGTCTTTCGCAACTTCTCGAGGGACCCGACCCCGCCTAAGAAGGTGGAGAAGAAGTAGGATTTCTGGAATCTCACACGCGTCGTCATCCCGGACAAGCGGCGTAGCCGCGCCGATCCGGGACCCATCATCGAGCCCGACATTGCTCTATGATGGATCCCGGAGCTGCGCTTCGCTGCGTCCGGGATGACGGCATGGGTGCCCAATTCGGAACGCATGCCCCGCCTGCCGCGTTGCCCCATGACGCCGCCGGCGCTTCGCGCTAGCCTCACCCACCCGATCCTGCCTTGAGGCCGCCATGCCGCGCTTTGCCGCCAATCTCTCGATGATGTTCACCGAATGGGACTTCCTCGACCGCTTCAAGGCGGCTGCGGATGCCGGGTTCGACGCCGTCGAATTCCTGTTTCCCTACGAGCACACGCCGCAGCAGGTCGGGCTGGCGTTGGCCGGCGGCGAACTGGAGCAGGCGCTGTTCAACCTGCCGCCGGGCGATTTCGCCAAGGGCGAGCGCGGCGTGGCCGCCATCCCCGGCCGCGAGGAGGAGTTCCGCAAAGGCGTCGCGACCGCGCTGACCTATGCCCAGGAGACGGGCGTCAGGCGCCTGCACATGATGGCGGGGCTGATCGACGCTGACGATCCAGCCGCGCAGAAAACCTATCGCGACTCGATTTCCTATGCCGCCGACGCGCTTGGCGAGCACGGTATCGACCTGCTGGTGGAGCCGATCAACGGCAAGGACATGCCGGGCTATTTTCTGAACGATTTCGACAAGGCTGCGGCTTTTGTCCGGGCGTCGGGCCGGCCCAATGTCAGGCTGCAGTTCGACATGTATCATTGCGAGCTGATCCATGGCGACGTCTCCGGCAAGCTGAAGGGGCTCTATCCCCTCGTCGGCCATGTTCAGATCGCCCGTGCAAACGGCCGCCATGAGCCCGACGCGTCGGGGCCGGACTATCCCGCGCTCTTCGCCGAACTCGACGGTCTGGGCTATGACGGCTTCGTCGGGTGCGAATATCGGCCGGAAGCCAGCACGCTGGAAGGACTCGGCTGGTTCTCGGAGTATCGCCGCACCGACCGCCGCCCGGCCGACCCGCTGGACCTTGCCTGATGAGCGCCTTCGCCTATCCGGTGCTCGTCGCCGATATCGGCGGCACGAATTGCCGGCTGTCGCTGGTGCCGGAGGCCGGCGCGCGCCACGAGCCGCTGGCGCGCATCGGCACGGGCTCTCATCCGACGCCGGAGGCCGCGCTGGAGGCCGTGCTCTCGACACTCAGCCAGCGGCCGCGCTCGGCTGTGCTGGCGGTCGCAGGTCCGCTGCAGGGCCAAACTGCGCAACTGACCAACGCGAACTGGCATTTCGACGGGCCGAAGATCGCCCAGGCGCTCGGGCTGGAGCAGGGGTTGCTGGTCAATGATTTCGAGGCGTTGGCCGCCTCGCTCGCCGTACTCGGCGAGGGCGACGTCGAGACGCTGGTGCCCGGCAAGCCGGAGCCGAAGGGCCTGAGGCTCGTCATGGGACCCGGCACGGGCTTTGGCGCCTCGGCGCTGATCGCGCGGGCTGAGCGCGGCGTGCTGGTGCCGACCGAATCCGGCCATATCGGAGTCGGCCCGGAAGACCCGACCGAGGACAAGATCTGGCCGGCGCTTTCGGCCGGGCTGCCGCGCGTCACGGTCGAAGGCCTGCTCAGCGGCGACGGGCTGGTGCGCTTTCATCGCGCGGTGGCGAGCCAGTCCGGCATGCTCGAGGCCGATGTCGGCGCAGCTGACATCACCAAGCTGGCGCTCGATGGCGACCCCGTGGCGCTGATGGCGGTGGTCTGCTTCTGGCGGCTGCTGGCTCGCGTGGCGGGCGATCTCGCGCTCGCCTTCAAGGCGACGGGCGGGGTCTATATCGCCGGCGGCATCGTACCGCGCCTGCTGCCGCTCGCCGATGTCGCGACGATCCATGCCGTGTTCTGCGGCAAACCGCCGATGGAGGACCTCGCCGCCTCGTTCGCGCTCCACGTCGTCACGGCCCATGACGCGGCCGAGCAAGGGCTGGCTGCGATTGCGGCCGCTCCCGCCCGTTTCGGGCTCGACGATCCGGAACGGCTCTGGGCCGGGTGAATCAGCGCAGCCTTTTACCCTTCAACGACTGCCCGACGATGCCGCCGGCCGTTCGCCGCTCGGGCCGCTTCGCCTTGATCGCCGGCGCATCCGCCGCCCCGACATGGCGGCCGCGCTCCAGCACCTCCAGCGTATATTCCTCATAGGTCAGGCCGATCGTCTCCGCGCGTTCGAGCCGGCGCAGCGCGATGTCCGGCCCGCCCTTGCGCCAGGCCCGGCGCGAGGCAAACCGCCAGTCGAAGTAGTGGCCGATCTCGCCCTTGCCGGTTTCGGGCACATGTGGCTTCGGCTCATCGAGCGGCGGGCCGCCATTGTCGCCGGGGCGGACTTTACGGGGCTGTCTGGCGGCGCGCATGTCGGGGGTTCCGGAGACGATCGCCCAAATCTGGCGCAACATCCGTGCCTTGCGCAAGCGCCATGCTGCACTGCGGCCGTGCGGGGTTACGCCACGCGCGCGTTTGGTCTATCCGGGGCGCTTCCCGATCAGGATCGACCATGGCCCCCTTGCTCCATCTGCGCGATGTCGCGCTCACCTTCGGCGGACAGCCTTTGCTGGAAGCCGCCGAGATCGCGGTCTCGGCCGGCGAGCGCGTCTGCCTCGTCGGGCGCAACGGCTCGGGCAAATCGACCCTGCTCAAGATTGCGGCCGGCCTCGTCGATGCCGACAAGGCCGAGCGTTTCCTGCAGCCGGGATCGACCATCCAGTACCTGCCGCAGGAGCCGGACTTCACCGGCTACAAGACCTCGCTTGCCTATGTCGAGGCTGGCCTGGGCCCAGGCGACGACCATTATCGTGCGGCCTATCTCGTCTCCGAACTCGGGCTCACCGGAGAGGAGGACCCGGCCACCATGTCGGGCGGCGAATCGCGCCGGGCGGCGCTGGCGCGCGTGCTGGCGCCCGAGCCCGACATCCTGCTGCTCGACGAGCCGACCAACCATCTCGACCTGCCCGTGATCGAGTGGCTGGAGCAGGAGCTGAAAAGCCTGCGCTCGGCCATGGTGCTGATCAGCCATGACAGACGGTTCCTGACATCGCTGTCGCGCGCCACGATCTGGCTCGATCGCGGCCTGACCAAGCGCATGGACAAGGGGTTCGGCGAGTTCGAGGCCTGGCGCGACGAGGTGCTGGCGCAGGAGGAACTCGACCGCCACAAGCTCGACCGCAAGATCGCGCGCGAGGAGGACTGGCTGCGCTACGGCGTCAGCGCCAGACGCACCCGCAACCAGCGGAGACTTGGCGAGTTGCACGGCCTGCGCGAGCAGCGCCGCACGGCGCGGTTTGCGGTGGGCAGCGTCAGGATGGAGGCGAGCGATGCGCAGACCTCGGGGAAGCTGGTGATAGAGGCGGTTAACGTCGCCAAGGCGTTCGGCTCCAACGTCGTCATCAAGGATCTGTCGCTTCGCGTGGCGCGCGGAGACCGGATCGGAATCGTCGGCCCCAACGGGGCGGGCAAGACGACGCTGATCAACCTGCTGACCGGCGCGCTCGCGCCCGATTCAGGCACGGTGAAGCTCGGCGTCTCGCTCAACATGGTGACGCTCGACCAGCGTCGCGAAAGCCTCGATCCGGCGACGCCGCTCGGCGATGCGCTGACCGGCGGCGGCTCCGACCAGGTCATGGTCGGCGAGACGCCGCGCCATGTCATCGCCTATATGAAGGACTTCCTGTTCCAGCCGCTGCAGCGGCGCACGCCCGTCGGCGCGCTCTCGGGCGGCGAGCGCGGCCGGCTGATGCTCGCGCGCGCCTTGGCCAAGCCCTCGAACCTGCTGGTGCTGGACGAGCCGACCAACGACCTCGACCTCGAGACGCTGGACCTCTTGCAGGAGCTGCTCGCCGACTACCAGGGCACCGTGCTGCTGGTCAGCCATGATCGCGACTTCCTCGACCGCGTCGTCTCGGCGACGCTGATCTCGGATGGCGACGGGGTCTGGACCGAATTCGCCGGCGGTTATTCCGACATGCTGGCCCAGCGCGGGCGCGGTGTGGGCGCGAAGGTGCGCATTGCCGGCAAGGCGAGCGTCGCCGAGGTCGCGCCGGCCAGCGTCGCTCCCGCTCCCGTCAGCAAGCGAAAGCTCTCCTTTAACGAGAAGCATGCGCTGGAGACGCTGCCCAAGCGCATCGAGGTGCTGCAGACGGAAGCGGCCAAGCTGACCGCCGCGATGGCTGGCGATCTCTACACACGCGATCCCAAACTCTTCGCCAAGGCGACTGCGCGGCTGGAAGAGGTGACCCGCGAGATCGGGCAGGCGGAAGAGCGCTGGCTGGCGCTGGAGATGCTCAGCGAGGAGATCGGGGCGTAGGGCGGATAGGGCGCATGATCCGCTGCGCGTAACCCCTCCCCACCAGGGGGAGGGGTTCTTCCAGCGCCTCTCTCGACAGCGCGCCCGCCATACCTTTTCCGTCTCAGCCCGATCGCGAAAACGCATTTGTTGCCTTCGCCAAATCTCCGCACAGTCCCGGCACAACAAAAGTCCTGAGGAAACGCGATGAGACTTAAAGGCAAGACGGCGCTGATCACCGGCGGCGCACAGGGGTTCGGGTTCGGCATTGCCGAGACATTCGTCCGGGAAGGCGCGCGCGTCGCGGTGTTGGACATCAACGGCGACAAGGCGAAGGAAGCGGCGCAGGCGATCGGCCGCAAGGCCTTTGCGGTCGCCTGCGACGTCGGCAAGGGCAAGAGCGTCGACAAGGCCGTGGCGCGGGTGCTGGCGAAGTTCGGCCGGCTCGACATCGTCGTCAACAATGCCGGCATCAGCCACCGCAACCAGCCGATGCTCGACATCTCGGAAGAGGAGTTCGACCGGGTCTTCGCCGTCAACGTCAAGTCGATCTTCCTTATGGCGAAGGCGACCGTGCCGCATTTCCGCGAGCATGGCGGCGGAGTCATCCTCAACATCGGCTCGACCGCGGGCATCCGGCCGCGCCCGGGCCTGACCTGGTACAATGGCTCGAAGGGAGCGGCGAACCTGCTCTCAAAGTCGATGGCGGTCGAACTCGCGCCCGAGCGCATCCGGGTCAACGCGATCGCCCCCGTCGCAGGCGAGACGCCGCTGCTCGCCACCTTCATGGGCGAGGACACGCCGGAGAAGCGCGCGCAGTTCAAGGCGACGATTCCGTGGGGACGGCTCTCGACGCCGCAGGACATCGCCAACGCGGCGCTGTTCCTGTGCTCCGACGAGGCGGAGATGATCACGGGCAGCGTGCTGGCGGTGGACGGCGGGCGCTGTATCTGAGGGCGGTGTCATCCCGTGCTGCGCAGACACGGGACCGCGACCAAGAAAAGGTGCCCCTTGCCTGAGCACGGTCCCGCATCTGCGCAGCAGCGTTTCACGCCGCAGCGCGTGCGGGATGACAGCTCCCCTCACACCGGCTTCGTATGCAGCGCGATCTGCTGGCGCATGATCACCGAGCCGTCGAGCTCGAAGCCGCGCTGCTCGACGCTGATCTGGGGAGCGGACGCGTCGCCCTCGATCCGGAACAGATGCCAGGTCGCCATCTCGCCATGGCCGCGCGGGCCGATCGAGCAGGAGGGCACGCCGACGATCGGCACGTCGCGGCCGAGGCCCTTGCGCCAGGCCAGCGAGAAGGTGTGGTTGTGGCCGTGCAGCACGAGATCCGCGCCCGTGCGCGCCAGCATCGCCTCGAAAGCGTCGGCATCGACCAGCTCGCGCCCGCGTTTCGCCCCGCCGACATAGGGCGGGTGGTGGATCAGCACGACGCGGATAAGACCTTCGTCCCGCGCCCGGTTCAGCAGCGCTTCGGCCTTGGCGATCTGCTCGCGCCCGAGCCGGCCCGTCGCCATCAGCGGCAGGGTCGGGATGCCGGTGTTGAGGCCGATCAGCGCGACCGGGCCGCGCCTGCGATACCAGGGATAGCCGATGCCGGCATCGTCGCTGTCGCACCAGGGGCCGAGATGGGCCGCCAGCGCCTTCAGCGAGGAGCGCGCATAGGCGTCGTGGTTGCCGGGCACGAAGCTGACATCGGGCCGTGCGCCAAGCGTATCGAGGAAGGCGACCGCCGTCTTGAACTCGTCGGGCAGGCCGATATGGGCGACGTCGCCGGTGCAGGCGACATGGTCGGGCGTCTGCGCGCGGATATCGGCAACGACCAGCGCCAGGATCTCCATGTCATGGGCGTGGCGGCGCTTGCGCCGCCAGTTGACATAGCCGGTCGCGCGCTTGCCCAGCAACTGGTGCAGCGAAAAGCCCGCGAGCGGGCCGAGATGCGGGTCGGACAGATGCGCGAGCTTGAACACGGCTTAGCGCTTGCCCGTGCGCCTACGCGCCGTCAAGCGGCGCGGGCGGCGGCAGCGACGCAGGGCGCAAGCCCGGACCGCTCAGTTGGCGGCGCCGGTCAGTTCGGAGACGATGCGCGAATCGGTCAGGGTCAGCGCCGGCTGCCAGACATAGGCCGGCTTGGCGCGAAGGCGAGAAATGATGAAGGCGAGCAGCATGACAAAAGTCCCCAGCGATGAGACGGTCTTGTCTGCCTGCTTTGCGGCGCGTTTGTGACGTAACGGAACCGCAAATGGGCCTCTGTTATGCGCCTTATGCATAGGCAATTAACGGTTTCTTGGGATTCACCGCCGTCATGAGCCAGAATGAGCCTTTCGAGCCCGGGATTCGGCAAGATCGCCGCCTGAATTGGCGCGAGCGCCAGATGGTGCGGGCCGTCCACCTCTATTCCCGGCTGATGCGCGGTATGACGCTGGGCGTGCGCGCCGCCGTGCTCGACGAGGCCGGCCGCGTCTTCCTCGTGCGCCACACCTATGTGCCGGGCTGGCACCTGCCGGGCGGGGGCGTCGAGGTCGGCGAGACGCTGCTGGAGACGCTGGCGAAGGAACTGCGCGAGGAGGCCTGCATCCGCCTGACAGGCGAGCCGGTCCTGCATGGCGTGTTCTTCAACCGGATGGCGTCGCGCCGCGACCATGTCGCGGTCTATGTGGCGCGGGCGTTTGCGGTCGATAGCGTCAAGACGCCGGACCGCGAGATCGCCGAGGCGGGATGGTTTTCGCTCGATGCGCTGCCGGAGGGGACGACGGCGGGGACGAGGCGTAGGTTGGTTGAGATTTGTAGCAGCGTACGCTCTACATCGGATTGGTAAGAATACTCTGGCGCATGTATCATGAATTTTATCTTCGACATGCGAAATAAAGTTATGAAGCTTTTTGTATCAGTACTATTCGTAAATTTAATCGTATGGTTTGCCGCAGCGGCAGGCTCTAATTTTATTTGTGGAGAGGACCAAATTTTACCATCACTAAAGCCTCCAACAGGCTCTGAGTTTTTTGTAGCGATCACGTTATATACAGGTTTTTCGGCACCTTTAATTTACGATCTTATCTCTTTTATGTCATTATATTTCGGCGCTGAGGATAAATATTCAGGTAACATATATTATTTTGGCGAAGGCGGCGGCCCGGTTGTTACAGATATCGAGCGCTTTTCCATAGTTTACCCGCTTCTGGGAATAGGGGGTGTGACGCTTGGTGTCGTTGTTGCCAAGGGACTTGTCTGCGGATGATGTTATGCAAATTTGATTATCTTGGCGCTTAAGCGATCTGCAATCCGCACCGTGACGGCTTCTGCCGATAGACGCCCGCCCTTTGCCCTGCTAAAGCCCGCCGCCATGACCAACGGGCACACCCTCTCCTCCCTGCGACGACCGGCGCGCTGACAAGCGCTCCTCCGGCATGCCGCCGCGCGGCCATGCCCTCACGATCCCTGTCGCAGGTTCCGAGCCCGTCATGACGTCTCTGCCGCTCACCATCCGCCACGAACTCCCCGTCGATTCTGCTGCGATCGAGCGGCTGCATGAGCGCGCCTTCGGCCCGGGCCGCTTCGCCCGCACCGCCTTCCGCCTGCGCGAGGGCGTAGCCCCCGATCCGGCGCTGTCTTTCGCCGCCCATGTCGGAACGTTCCTGGTCGGCTCGATCAAGGTCACGCCGGTGCTGGCCGGGGCTCACAAGGCGCTGATGCTGGGGCCGCTGACGGTCGATCCCGCCTTCGAGGGCAAGGGCATCGGCGCGGCGCTGATGACCCGCTCTATCGAGGCCGCGCGCGCCGCCGGGCATGACCTGATCATGCTGGTCGGCGACGCGCCCTATTATGCCCGCTTCGGCTTCAGGGTGATCCCGCATGGCCAGCTCATGCTGCCGGGCCCGGCCGATCCGGCGCGGTTTCTGGCGCTGGAGCTGGTCGAGGGCGTGCTGGCGGAGCGCAAGGGCGCGGTGGCGCCTTGGCGGACTGGAACCTGAACCACTGCCGTCATGCTCGCCCTTGTGGCGAGCATCCACGTCTTGGGCGTAGCGTACGACGACGGAAGACGTGGATGGTCGGGACAAGCCCGACCATGACGAGTTAGAGCGGAGCGTATCCTCAGCCCGTCTCGCCGGTCCGCTTGAACCTGCGCCCGCTCTCGCCGAGCCAGCCGGCGACGAGTGCGCCAAACAGCAGCGCCAGACCGAGCAACCCGATGAAGAGCGGCGAGATCTGCACGCCGCGCACGATGCCTGAATCGCTGATCCGCAGGCCGATCCAGTCCGCGCCGGCGAAACCCGTCCCGGCCCGCACCGGCACGATCCGCGGCACGTTGATGGCCGAGCCGGTCTCCTGACCGATGCGGCGGGATGAGCCGCCCGTCGCCTCGGCGAGCGCTGCAAGCTGTGTCGGGTTGCTGACGACCTCCATCAGCTCGCGCGGGTTTTCCGGGCCGAGGCTGGCGAAGGCGGTGAGGTTATCGCCCGAGACGCGGTGCAGGCCGAATTCAGCCGAGGGGATGCGGGCGGTGAACAGGCCGGGCCGGCCGGGCTCAAGCGGCACCGAGCGCGAGGCGCCGCCCGGCCCGGTGATGGTGATCGCGCCTGGATTGTCCGACAGCGTCTGGCGCTCGACCTCGATGACGCCGTTGCGGGCGACAGCCCGCAGCGCCTCCTCCTCGAGATCGGGCTCCTTCATCAGCCAGTGGCCGAGCCGCCGCAGCAAATCGAGATGCGGGCCGCCGTCGCGGAAGCCGCGGGCCCAGAGCCAGGCATGGTCGGAGAGAAACAGCGCGACGCGGCCCTTCTGTTCGCGCGCCAGCATCAGCAGCGGGCGGTCGCCGGGGCCGGTCATCACGGATGAGCCTGAGCGCGCCCGCGCGCCGACCATGCGCAGCCATTCGCCCCAGCGCGGCGGCTCGACCTCGGAGCCCGGCAGATCGCGGGTGACGGGGTGGCGCTTGCCGGGCTCGCTGACGCGGGCGCGATAGGCTTCGTCGATGACCGTGCCGTCGGGCTGGGCCGGCAGGATCTGGCCGAGCGGCGTGCGCGAGAGCGATTGCGAGCCTGCATATTCAGGCCCCGCCGCGACGAGCAGCGCACCGCCCTCGCGGACATAGCGCACGATGTTCTCGAAATAGAGCAGCGGCAGGATCGACTGGTTGGCGTAGCGGTCGAAGATGATCAGGTCGAATTCCTTGATCTTGACCTGGAACAGCTCGCGCGTCGGGAAGGCGATCAGCGAAAGCTCGTTGATCGGCGTGCCGTCCTGCTTCTCCGGCGGGCGCAGGATCGTGAAGTGGACGAGATCGACATTGGCGTCGGCTTTGAGCAGGTTGCGCCAGGTCCGCTCGCCGGGATGGGGCTCGCCGGAGACCAGCAGCACGCGGAGTTTGTCTCTAACCCCTTCAATTGTAATAACGGCGCGGTTGTTCGCCAGCGTCAGCTCGTTGTCGAGCGGGGCGGCCTCGATCTCGACGACGTTTGGCCCGCCGCGGTCGATCCGGACCGGCACCTGGACGATCTCGCCGGCCGTGACCTCGCGGCGCGCGATGATCTCGCCATCGCGGCGGATGATGAGCCCGGCCCGGCCCGGCCCGCCCTTTTCCAGCACGCGCAGGCGTACGGTCTGGTCCTTGCCGACGATGCCGAAGCGCGGCGAATCGACCAGCACGATGCGGCGGTCGATCTCGGCATTGCGCCCCGTTGTCAGGACATGCAGCGGCGCGCGCAGGCCGAGCGCCTCGACATTGGCCGGCGCGTCATGGGCCAGCCCGTCCGTAATCACGATCGCGCCTGCGACGCGCTCGGAGGGCACGTCGGCGAGGCTCGCGGCGAGCGCCTCGAACAGGCGTGTGCCGTCGCCCGAGCCCTGCGCATCGCGGACCTCGACGATGCGGGATTCGACATTGGTCAGGCCGCGCAATTGCCGCTCGACCTCAGCCTGCGCGGCTTGCGCCTGCTGACCGCGATCGGCGAGCCGGTTAGAGGCCGAGCGGTCGACCACGACGGAGACGACATCCTTGACCGGCTCGCGATCCTCGAAAATGAGCGAGGGATCGGCCAGCGTGACTGTCAGCACGGCGAGCGCCAGCGCGCGCAGGATGGCGCTGCGGCCGGCAAGCACGATCGCAGCGCCTGCCGCCAGCGCGGCGAGAACGGCCAGCCCGATCAGCAGCGGCAGCGGAACGAGCGGCGCGAAGGAGAGGCTCCACATCAGTGAGGTGTCCCGTTTATCGCGTCGGTGCAGGAGACCCCTGCCGTCAGGCTACCTCCGCCGTCATGCTCGCCCTTGTGGCGAGTATCCACGTCTTGGGCATGGTGCGCGACGCAGGAAGACGTGGATGGTCGGCACAAGGCCGACCATGACGAAGAGGGGACGTTCATGACGGTCAGGCGCATCATCACTGCCCAAGCCTTTCCAGCAGAGCCGGGACATGGACCTGGTCGGCCTTGTAGTTGCCGGTCAGCGCGTACATCACGAGGTTGACGCCGGCCCGCAGCGCCATTTCGCGCTGGCGCGGATCGGAGCCCGAGAGCGGCACCATGGCCTCGCCGCGCCGGCCCACGGCCCAGGCGGAGGCGAGGTCGTTCGATGTGATCACGATCGGCGAGACGCTGTCGCCGGCGCGCGCCGGGCGGCGGCCGTCCTCGCCAGCCGGCGGCAGGATCTCGACCCAGGTCGTGCCGGTGTCGTAGCGGCCGATGAATGTGTCCAGGATGTAGAAGGTCTTGGTCAGGACGTGGTCGCGGGGCATCGGCTCCAGTTCGGGGATGTCGAGCGTCTGCAGCATGCGGCGCAGTTGCTCGCCCTCGGGCGTCGTGCCGCCGCCGGGCCGGGCGCTCATCGCGTCGCGCGTGTCGAAGATCACGAGCCCGCCGCCCTTCATATAAGCTTCCAGCTTGCGCAGCGTCTCGGCCGCCGGTATCGGCCGGCCCGCCACGATCGGCCAGTACAGCACCGGGAAAAAGGCGAGTTCGTCGCGCTCGGCGTTGACCCCGACGGCGTCGCCCGGCTCCAGCGCGGTGCGCGCGCCCAGCACGATGTTGAGGCCGGCCATCCCGGCTTTCGACATCGCGTCGACATTGCTGTCGCCGGTCACGACATAGGCCAGCCGCGTCACCGCGCCGGCGGCAAAAAGCTCGCGCGGGATCGGCGGCCTCTGATCGGTGGGTGCGGCAGGCGTCGGCTGAGCATGTGCCGTGTCCGGCGCGAAGCCGAGCGCCAGCGCGACCGCGAGCAGGATCGCAGCCGGGGCGGTGCGGCGGCGCATGCGCGCGACGTTGAGCCTGCCGCCGAGCCAGAGCGTCGCCAGCGTGTCGGCGACAAGCAGCAGCAGCGCCGCGACCAGCAGTTGCGGCCGGATGTCGAGCGCGATCGGCTTGTCGACAGGCAGGATCGGCGCGCCGAGCGCAGCGAGGTCGATGGCGCCGAGCGTGTCGGCGGGATTCAAGGCATTCACCGCGAGCGAGGCGTCGGCCGGGCCATAGATGCCGGGCGGATGGACGAGCGTGGCGCGGCCGGCGAAGGTTCTGGCGACAGGCTGGGCGGTGGCCGGCGGTGCGCGGAAGGCGCCGCGCCCATCGAGCACGCGGGTCGGCGACAGGGTTTCCACGCGCGCATCCTCTCCCTGGACCTCGGCTGCAGGTCCGGTTCCGGCAAGACCGACGATCTTGCGCAGCATCTCGACGAAGAGCCCTGAGAGCGGCAGGTTCGACCAGGTCGTGTCGGCGGTGACATGCATCATTGCGATCATGCCGTCGCCGCGCCGCTCGCCGGTGACGACGGGCGTGCCGTCCTCCAGCGCCGCCCAGGTCTTGCGGGCGAGGTCAGCTTCGGGCTCGGCCAGGATCTGGCGGCTGACGCGGACGTCGTCGTTGATCTGCGTGCCGAAGAAGGGGCTCTCGCGGGTGAAGGGCGCGAGCTTGCGCGGCGTCTCCCAGGAGAGGCCACCGCCGAGCGTGCGCCCGCCGCGGCGCAGGCGCACCGGCGTCAGATCGTCGGAGGCCGCCGCGAGACGCGCGCCGGCGAAGCGCAGCAGCACGCCGCCGCGCGCGATGAAGGCGTCGATCTTGCCCGCCGTGTCGCGGTCGAGCGCGCCGATGTCGGCGAGCACCAGCACGGAGAGGTTCTGCGCCAGCAATTCGCCGACCGGATCGGTCGAGCCCGGGCGCGGCTCCCTGATCTCGGCGAAGGGCTGCAGCGCGCGCGAGACGTAATAGGTCGGCGAAAGCAGCGGCTGCGCGGTGTCGGTCGTCGCGCCCGAGACGATGCCGACGCGGCGACGCTTGGCGCGGTCATCGAGCAGAGCGACGGCGGCCGAGGAGCGCTCGCCGACGATCTCCAGCCTCGAAACGGCATTGCGGACTTCGATGGGAAGGGTCAGCCGGGCGCTGGTCGCCAGGGCCGAGCCCTCGAAGATGAAGGTCGCGTCGCCGAGCGGCAGGCCCTTCAGATCGAGCGCGCGGACCTGCCCGGTCGCGGCCGCCGCCGGGGTCGGCCGCAAAACCTTGACTGTGAGCGCGCCGGCGAGGTTTTCGGGGTTCGTCAGAGCGAGCTGGTCGGCCGGGCTGGTATGGATCGAGAGCCGGCCGGCATCGGCGACCTGCTTCAGCCGCGCCAGGAAGGCGCTTTCGTCGCTGCCGATGCTCAATCCGTCGGCGACCCAGACGATCTCGGCGTCGGGCGCGCTGGCGAGGAATGTTTCGATGCGGGCGAGATGGGCCGAGCGGTCGGGCGCATGCGGCTGCAGCGCGAAGGCGCGCAGGCGTTCGAGCGCGGCGCGCGGCTCCGACAGCGCGATCGCGGCCGGCGCTTCGGCGAGGCCCAGCAGCGCAACCGGGCGGCCTTCGCGGGCGGCGGCGGCGACGCGGGATTCGGCGATGGCCAGCCGCTCGGGCCAGTCGGGGCCTGCGCCGAAGCCGTTGTCGATCAGCAGCAGCATCGGGCCGCGGAGGGGACCGGCCTCTCGAGGCGGATTCCAGACGGGACCTGCCACCGCGAGGATGGCCAGCGCGGCGACCGCCATGCGCAGCGCCAGGAGCCACCACGGCGTATGGGCCGGCAATTCGCGCTTGGCGACGAGGTCGGCCATGATCTTGAGCGGCGGGAAGTCGATCCGCCTGGGCCGCGGCGGCGTCACCCGCAGGATCAGCCAGAGCGCGGGAAGCAACGCCAGCGCAGCCAGCGCCAGAGGAGCGGTGAAGGCGAGGGGGAGCGAGCTCAGCATGGTCTCATCGCCCTCCGCCGCTGCCGCGCGAGGTCGCGATCAGGCTGGCGATGCGCAGCACGCCTTCGCTCGCCGGCCTATCGGTGCGGTGCAGGGTCAGCGTCCAGCCAGCCTTGCGGCAGGCCTCGCGGATGGCGTCGCGATGCGCTTCCAGCCGCTGGCGGTATTCGACGCCCCAGGAGCCGGCATCGCCGACGCGCAGGGACAAGCCGTCCTCGAGATCGAAGAGTTCGGCCTGGCCGGTGAAGGGGAAGGTCTCCTCAATCGGATCGGCGATCAGCAGGATGTGGCCGCGCGCGCCGCTGGACGACATCGTCGCGATCCGCTGCGCCAGCGAGGCTGCGGGCGAAAGCCCGTCGGTGATGATGATGGCGTCGGCGAGCCGCGGCAGCGGGCCGTCGGGCGGCAGATCGAGATCGGCGCCCTTGGCATCGACCACGATCGCCTGCGCCAGTTGCTCGACGATGCGGCGCGAGGCCATGGCCCGCGTCAGCCCGAGATGGCCGACGCGCTCGCCGCCATCGACCAGCGTCTCGGCCAGCGCGAAGCCGGCGATCAGCGCGCGATCGACCTTGGAGGTCATGGCGAGCGATGAGGCGAAACCCATCGAGGAGGAGCGGTCGATCCAGAGCCAGATCGCGTGCGAGGCTTCCCATTCGCGTTCGCGGACGAAGAGATGGCCATCGCGGGCCGAGCGCCGCCAGTCGATGCGCGAGGAGGATTCGCCGGTGACGAGCGGGCGGTACTGCCAGAAGGTCTCGCCGGGGCCAGCCCGCCTGCGGCCATGGATGCCGTGCACGCTGGCCGAGACCCTGCGCGCCTCCAGGATCAGGCGCGGCAGGCGCGCCGCGAGATCGAGCGAGGCCGTGAGAACCGGCTTGGCCGGCTGGCGTTCGGTCTTGCCGAGAACGCGCGTGCGCAGCATCTGGCGATCGCCTCCCTTATCCCAACCGTTCCACGAGCTTGCCGATGATGCCCTCGACGGTCTCGCCATCCGCGCGGGCGGCGAAGGTCAGTGCGATGCGGTGCTTGAGCACAGGGATGGCGAGTGCCGCGACATCGTCGACCGAGGGCGCGAGCCTGCCCTCGACCAGCGCACGAGCCCTGCAGGCCAGCGTCAGCGACTGGCTGGCGCGCGGTCCCGGACCCCAGGAGAGCTTGTCGGTCAGGGCCGGGTCGCCATCGCCGGGGCGGGCCGAGCGGACGAGATCGAGGATCGCATCGACGACGTTCTCGCCGACCGGCAGGCGGCGCACCAGCCGCTGCGTCGACATCAGGGTCTCGGCCGTCATGGCGGCGACCGGCTTGTGCTCGGCCGAGCCGGTGGTCTCCATCAGGATGCGGCGCTCCGCCTCGCGGTCGGGATAGGCGACGTCGATCTCGAGCAGGAAGCGGTCGAGCTGGGCTTCGGGCAGGGGATAGGTGCCCTCCTGCTCGATCGGGTTCTGGGTCGCCAGCACATGGAAGGGGGCGGGCAAGTCGTAGCGCTCGCCGCCGACCGTGACGTGGTGCTCCTGCATCGCCTGCAGCAGCGCCGACTGGGTGCGCGGCGAGGCGCGATTGATCTCGTCGGCCATCAGGAGCTGGGCGAAGACGGGGCCCTTGATGAAGCGAAAATGGCGCTTGCCGTCGGCGCTCTCGTCGAGCACCTCGGAGCCGAGAATGTCGGAGGGCATCAGATCCGGCGTGAACTGGACGCGGCGGGCGGTCAGGCCGAGCACCGTGCCCATGGCTTCGACCAGTTTGGTCTTGGCGAGGCCGGGCACGCCGACCAGCAGGCCGTGGCCGCCGGCGAGCAGCGTGATCAGCGAGAGGTCGACGACCTTCTGCTGGCCGAAGATGACGCGGCCGATCTCGGTGCGGGCCGCGCCGATGGCGCCCAGCGCCGCTTCGGCCGCCTCGACGATGCCGGTGTCGAGATTGATCGGCGCGTCCGCCGTCCGCACCGTTGAGACTTGCGCTGCCATCTCGTTCTCCTCAACCTTCGTTCCGCGCCTGGCGTCGTCGTCTGGCCTTGAGCGTCGTCTTGAACCTGTTCGGCTCTGAGCCGTTGAGTGTGGGCCGGTCGCCGCATCGGCTCAAGTCTGCCGAAGCTGCGTAGCCTCAAGTCGGCTTCACGATTATGTAGAGTTCAAGGCAGGGGACGCGATGCAACCAATATGCCGCAGCCGGTACGGCCGGGCGTTTCGATGACGGCGCCGGGCAATGCCATGGAGCGCCTGCTGGGCGCGCTGCGCAACGGCAAAGAGCGCGGTCCGCCCCCTGTGGAGCGCTGGAATCCGCCGTTTTGCGGGGATCTCGACATGCGCATCGCCGCCGACGGCACCTGGTTCTACCTCGGTACGCCGATCGGAAGACCTGCGCTGGTCAGGCTTTTTTCCTCCGTCCTGAAGCGCGAGGGCGACGATTACTTTCTCGTGACCCCGGTCGAAAAGGTCGGGATCACGGTGGAGGACGCGCCGTTCCAGGCCGTCGAGATGGCTGTGGATGGAGAGGGCGATGGTCGCTCGCTCGCGTTCCGGACGCAGGTCGACGATGTCGTCAGCGCGGGGGGCGAGCATCCGCTGCGATTCGCGCGCGCTGACAGCGACGGGTTGAAGCCCTATGTGCTGGTCCGGCGCAACCTCTGGGCGCGACTGACGCGGGCCCTGACCTACGATCTGCTCGCGCTGGGCGAGGTGCGCGAGGTCGAGGGGACGCCGATGTTCGGCGTGGCGGCTGCGGGCGAATTCTACCCGGCGGCGCCGGCCAGCGAGATCGACGGGCTTTGATGCAGGCGTTTGGACGCAGGCGTTTTGGACGCAGGACTTTGGATGCAAGCGTTGAGGCTATCGGGCGCGCAATTCTCGGCGTTGGCGCAGGTCCGGCTGCGGCCTGAGCCGCCGCAACCCGGCGACCTGATCGCACGGCCGCGCGGCGACCACGAGATGCAGCCGCAGCCGATGGCGCAGCCAGACGAGGCGGCCGCCGTCCAGGCCGCCGTGCTGATCCCGATCGTGCTGCGCGAGAGCGGGCCGACCGTCCTGCTGACGCAGCGCTCGGCGGCGCTGCGCAGCCATTCGGCGCAGGTCGCCTTTCCGGGCGGACGCGTGGACGCGGTCGACGGTTCGCCGGTGGTGACCGCGCTGCGTGAGACCGAGGAAGAGATCGGCCTGGCGCGGACGCATATCCGCACGCTCGGCTATCTCGACGCCTATCTGACCGGCACGGGCTATCGCATCGTGCCGGTCGTGGCGCTGGTCGAGCCCACGTTCTCGCTGACCCTCAACACCCATGAGGTGGACGAGGCCTTCGAGGCGCCGCTCGATTTCCTGCTCGATCCGGCCAATCACAGGCGCGAGGGCCGGGAATGGAAGGGTCTTTATCGGACCTACTATGCCATTTCCTACGGTGATCGCTATATCTGGGGCGCAACCGCCGGCATGATCCGCAATCTTTATGAGCGGCTGGCCGGCTGATCCGGATCGGATACGAAAACAGATGCTGCGCTCGATCATCGAAGAGGTTCTGCTCTTCGTCCTGCCCTTCTGCATCTTCGCGGGCTATCTCGTGGTCAAGCGGCGCAACCCGCTCGATGTCGAGCACTGGGCGAGGCACTGGTTCTGGCTGTCCATCGTCGGGCTGGCCATGGTGATCGCGCTGATCGCGGTCGGCGGCTGGATCGCGCCGCGCAACCAGGGCGCCTATGAGCCGCCGCATATGGAGAATGGGCAATTGGTGCCAGGCCGCTTCAAATGATGAGCCGCTTCAAATGATGAGCCGCTTCAGGTGAGCGACCCGCGGGCGCGCGTCGAGGCCCTGCTTGGCCAGCCGGCGCTGGCGGCCGTGCTCGGCGCGTTGAACGGCGATGGCGAGGAGACCCGCATCGTCGGCGGCGCGGTGCGGAACCTCCTGCTCGGCGAAGAGGCGAGCGATATCGACCTCGCCACCACGGCGTTGCCCCAGGCGACGATGCGGCGCGGCGCGGCTGCCGGCTTCAAGCCGGTGCCGACCGGCGTCGATTACGGCACGGTGACGCTGGTCGGCCATGGCGCGACCTTCGAGGTCACCACGCTCAGGCGCGACATCGAGACCGATGGCCGGCATGCGAAAGTCGTCTTCGGTCGCGATTTCGCGCAGGACGCGCTGAGGCGTGATTTCACCATCAACGCGCTCGGCCTCGATCGCGACGGCGTCATCCACGATGTCTGCGGCGGGCTCGATGATCTCGCCGCGCGGAAAATCCGCTTCATCGGCGATGCGAAGGCGCGCATCGCCGAGGACTATCTGCGCATCCTGCGCTTCTTCCGCTTCCATGCCCGCTACGGCGAGGGCGCGCCGGACGCGGAGGGCTTTGCCGCCTGCATCGCCGGCCGTGCCGGGCTGGACGGGTTGTCGCGCGAGCGCGTCCGGGCCGAGATGCTGAAGCTCATCGTCGCTCCTGGCGCGGCGGAGGCGGTCGCGGCGATGGCCGGCGGCGGTCTGCTGATGCCGGTGCTCGGCTGCGTGCCGAGGCTGGCGCGCTTTGCCACGATTGCGGGGCGGGAGGATGCAGGCGAGGTCTACCCGGCGTTCAGGCTTGCCGCGCTGGCGGTCGAGGTGAGCGAGGATGCAGTCCGCCTGCGCGAGCGGCTGCGGCTCTCGAACGAGGAGTTCGACAGGATCGACCGGATCGCGGTGGCGCTGGAGGCGCTGGCGGGCCGGGTGGGGAAACCGAGGCTGGCTGATCTCAGGCATCTGGCGCACCGCGTCGGCGCGGAAGCGGTAGCAGGTGCGCTTGTTCTGCGGGGGGCCGCGGCTGTTCAGGAGAGCCATGACAGGCCGGATGCGCTGATCGCCGACCTTGGACGGACGCCGCCGTTTTTGCCGAGCGGGCGTGACGTGACGGCGCTCGGCGTTTCGCCGGGACCGCTGGTCGGGCGCGTGCTTGAGGCGGCGCGCCATGACTGGATCGAAGCGGGTTGCGCTGCGGATGCTGCGGAGCAGGCCTACTTCGTGACTCGGGCCGTCGCTGAGTTGTCAGGCTGATCTGTTCAAGGCCACCGCACCGTCGGCGGCAGGGAAGACAGGATCGAATCGACGTTTCCGCCGGTCCTGAGCCCGAAGATCGTGCCGCGGTCATGCAGCAGGTTGAACTCGACATAGCGGCCGCGCCGGACCTGCTGCTCGTAGCGGTCAGCTTCAGTCCACGGTGTGCCCATGTTGGCGCGCATGATCTGCGGGTAGACGCCCAGGAACGCCTCGCCGACCGCTTGCGTGAAAGCAAACTCGCCATCGGGATCGGCCGACCAGAGATAGTCGTAGAAGATGCCGCCGATGCCGCGCGGCTCGTTGCGGTGCTTGAGGAAGAAATACTCCTCGCACCATTGCTTGAAGCGGTCGTAGTCGGCGACCGGCGCGAAGCGCTCGCAAGGCGCGCGCATCGCCGCGTGGAAGGCGACCGAGTCCGGATCGTCCTGCGTGCGGCGGCGGACGAGCACCGGCGTCAGGTCGGCCCCGCCGCCGAACCACGGCTTCGTCGTCACGACGAAGCGGGTGTTCATGTGGACGGTCGGCGCGTGGGGGTTCCACGGGTGGGCGATCAGCGAAATGCCCGTGGCGTGGAAGCGCGGGTCTTCCGATGCGCCGGGGATCTGGCCGGCGAATTCGGGCTGGAAGGTGCCGTAGACGGTCGAGACATGGACGCCGACCTTCTCGAAGACGCGGCCCGACATCACCGACATCACGCCGCCGCCGCCCTCGGCCCCGTCATGATTGGTGCGGCTCCAGGGCGTGCGCACAAAGCGGCCTGCGGTCGCCGCGTCGGCTTCGGGCGCAAAGGGGCCGGCCGCCTCGTCCTCGATCTGTTCCAGAGACGCGCAGATCCGGTCGCGCAGGGTCTCGAACCAGGCGCGGGCGCGGGGCTTCATGGATTCGGCGAGGGTCATGGCGGCTGGGTCGGTCGGGGCCGCTGGTGTGGCCTTCTGGTCGTTCATGCTTGTCGCTCCCAGACCTCAAGACAAGGCGCTGGAAGAACCCCTCTCCCGAGTGGGAGAGGGGCAGGGGTGAGGGCAGGCCCTATCAGGACAAAGCGTCGGCGGAACCCAACCCGAGCTCGAACCTGAATCGTCCGTCCCTCACCCCTGCCCCTCTCCCACTCGGGAGAGGGGTTCCCCGTGCTTCTCCTCAGAGGGCAGCCTGAATCCACCCACCTGTCGCAAGGCTTCGCCCAGAACGATGGCGGCTGCAACCGCGACATTGAGCGAGCGCAGGCCCGCTCGCATCGGCACATGCAAGACCGCGTCGGCCGCCGCGTAGACCTCGCGCAGGACGCCGGCCGATTCCCGGCCGACCATGACGATGTCGTCGGCCTGGAAAACGAAATCGACATGGGCGGTCGCCCCGTCGGTCTCGGCCAGGATCAGGCGGCGGCCGGCTACGCGCCGTGAGGCATCGAAGGCGGCAAAGGAATCATGGCGCGTCACGGCCGCTCGGTCGAGATAGTCCATGCCCGAGCGCCGAAAGTGCCGGTCTGAGACGTCGAAGGCCGCCGGTTCGACGATGTCCACCGCGACCCCGAGGCAGGCCGCCATGCGGATCATCGTACCGGCGTTCTGCGGGATGTCGGGTTGGTAGAGCGCGAGGCGCAGCATGCTGACGATATCGTGGGTGACGGAAACGTAAGGCTCCGGTCATCGGATGGCGGGGCGGCATGCGTCAAGCGGGTGGCCAAACCGGGCCGTCCGGCCCATATGCAAAATGCCGCGAGACCAAGATGCCGATCCGGAGGAGGGCGGCCACGCCATGTTCGCTCCCCTGTTCCGCACGCTCGAACGCCAGGTCGACGTCTTCGCGCCCTTTGACGAGACCGCGACGCCGCCGCGCGGGGTTTGGCCCTTCATGTGGCATCACATCAAGGGGGTGAAGGGCTGGCTCGCGCTGATCATGCTGACGGGCCTGGGCTTCAGCGGCATCGAGGCGGCGATGTATCTGATGGTCGGCTGGTTCGTCGACCTGCTCTCGACCCAGTCGCCCGAGACGATCTGGCGCGACCATGGCCTGCTGCTGGCGGGCGCGGCCTTCCTGCTCGTCGTGGTCAGGCCGCTGATCTATTTCGCCAACCACGCCATCGTCGATCAGGTCGTGGTGCCGCAGATCACCAACCAGATCCGCTGGCGCAACCACGTCTACACGCTCGGCCACGCGCTCGGCTACTTCCAGAACGATTTCGCCGGCCGTCTGTCCTCGCGCGTCATCCAGGCCGGACAGTCGATCCGGGGCGCGACGATCGAGGTCATCGACGACCTCTGGTATGCGCTGATCTTTGCCTCGGTGGCGCTCGGTTTTTTCGGAGCGACCTCGCTGTGGCTGGCGCTGCCGGTGCTGGTCTGGCTCGGGGCCTATGTCGTGCTGCTGATCTATTTCGTGCCGCGCGCCAAGAAGCGCTCAGAGGCCAATTCGCTTGGCCGCTCCTCGACCACGGGGCGCATCGTCGACGCCTACACCAACATCCTCACCGTCAAGCTCTTCGCGCGCGCCGATGCGGAGCGCTCGGCCGTGCGCGACTCACTGACGCGCTGGAACGCCTCCTTCCTCGATCTGTCGCGGCTCATCACCGGCGTCAGCGTCATCCTGCAGACGATGAACAGCCTGCTCGTCGTGGTCACCGCCTGGCTCTGCCTGTGGCTTTGGGCGCAGGGCGCGATGACGCCGGGCGCGGTCGCAGCCTCGATCGGGCTGGTGTTGCGGCTCGTCCAGATGTCGACCTGGCTGATCCATCTTGTGCGCGGCGTGTTCGAGAATATCGGCTCGGTGCAGGAGAGCATGGAGACGATCGCCAAGCCGCACGACCTCACGGACGCGGCCGACGCCAGGCCGCTCGTCGTCAGCGAAGGCGCGATCCGTTTCGAGGCCGTGCGCTTCAACTACGGCAAGAAGGCCGGCCTGTTCGAAGGGCTCGATCTCGAGATCAAACCCGGCGAGAAGATCGGCCTCGTCGGCCCGTCCGGAGCGGGCAAATCGACGCTGGTCAACCTGCTACTGCGGCTCTACCCGCTGGAAGGCGGGCGCATCCTGATCGACGGGCAGGACATCGCGCAGGTCACGCAGGATTCGCTTCGCGCCCAGATCGGCATGGTGACGCAGGACAATTCGCTGCTGCACCGGTCGATCGGCGACAACATCGCCTATGGCCGGATCGGCGCGACGCAAGCCGAGATCGCGGCGGCCGCGCGGCAGGCCTCGGCGCATGAATTCGTGCAGGGGCTGTCGGATCAGGACGGCCGCAAGGGCTTCGATTCGCGCGTCGGCGAGCGCGGTGTGAAGCTCTCGGGCGGCCAGCGCCAGCGCATCGCGATTGCCCGCGTGCTGCTCAAGGACGCGCCGATCCTGATCCTCGACGAGGCGACTTCGGCGCTCGATTCGGAGGTCGAGGCGACGATCCAGGAGCAGCTCACGACGCTGATGCAAGGCAAGACCGTGATCGCCATCGCCCACCGGCTCTCGACCATCGCGGCGCTCGACCGGCTGATCGTGCTCGACGAGGGGCGCGTCGTCGATGCCGGCAGCCATGCCGAGCTCGTCGCGCGCGGTGGGCTCTACGCCCGGCTCTGGTCGCGGCAATCGGGCGGCTTCATCGCGGCGGCCGACCCGGAGAAGGCTCTCGTCTGAGGCGAAAGCCCGTTGGCTCGAGGCAAAAACGTCTTGGCGCGGGCCTTTTGCGCTCTAGCTCACATGCATGCCGGATGCGGCGCGGGCATAGTAGACTTCGTCCAAACTGCATGCCAAAGAGCGCGCCAGTGACGCGCCGCCGCATTGCAGCGTGCGGTGCCGGCTCCTATGCAGGAGCTCTGGACTTGAATTGAAAGCCTTCCAAGGCTTTGCGCAGAGCAGGGGATCGGATCGTGGCCCAATCGACCAACACGGCAGTGACCGGCGCGAAACCCACTGAAGGCACCCGCCGCGACTTCCTTGTCCTCGCCACCGGGGCTGCCGGCGTCGTCGGGCTCGGCGCGGTCGTGATCCCGCTGGTCAGCCAGCTCGCACCCGACGCGCAGACGGTCGCTGCCGGCGCGCCGATGGATGTCGATCTCGCCCCGATCGCGGAAGGCCAGGCGATCAAGCTGTTCTGGCGCGGCAAGCTGATCTTCGTTCGCCACCGCACGCAGAAGGAAATCGACGAGGCGCGCGCCGTCAATGTCGCATCGCTGCCCGATCCGCAGGCCGACCAGGCCCGCGTCAAGGACGGCAAGGCGCAGTATCTCGTGGTCTATGGCAACTGCACCCATCTCGGCTGCATTCCGCTCGGCAACGCGCCCGGCGAGAGCAAGGGCGAGTTCGACGGCTGGTTCTGCCCCTGCCACGGCTCGCACTACGATTCCTCGGGCCGTATCCGCAAGGGTCCGGCGCCGCTCAATCTCGGCGTGCCGCCCTATGCGTTCACGGCCGACACCAAGATCAAGATCGGCTGAGGCATGTCCGGCTTCGCCCCTTTCCATTCCGATGAGACAGCCCTGAGGCATTCATCATGAGCGGCCACAGTTCCTACACTCCCAAGACCGGTTTCGAGCGCTGGCTCGATGCGCGCCTGCCGATCGTGCGGCTCGTGCATGATTCAGCCGTGTCCTATCCGGTCCCGCGAAACCTGAACTATTTCTGGACCTTCGGCGGCATCCTGATGTTCATGCTGGTGGCGCAGATCGTCACCGGCATCATCCTGGCGATGCACTACACGCCGGAATCAAAGATGGCGTTCAACTCCGTCGAGCACATCATGCGCGACGTGAACTATGGCTGGCTGCTGCGCTACCTGCACTCCAACGGCGCCTCGATGTTCTTCGTCGCCGTCTACATCCACATCTTCCGCGGGCTCTATTACGGGTCGTACAAGGCGCCGCGCGAGGTGCTCTGGATCCTCGGCGTGGTGATCTTCCTGCTGATGATGGCGACCGCCTTCATGGGCTACGTCCTGCCCTGGGGCCAGATGTCGTTCTGGGGCGCGACCGTCATCACCAACCTGTTCTCGGCGTTGCCGGTCGTCGGCGAGACGATCGTGACCTTCCTCTGGGGCGGCTACTCGGTCGATAATCCGACGCTGAACCGGTTCTTCTCGCTGCATTATCTGCTGCCGTTCATGATCTTCGGGGTCGTCATCCTCCACGTCTGGGCTCTGCACCATGTCGGCCAGAACAACCCGACCGGCGTCGAGGTGAAGAACGTCCAGAAGGAGACCGTGCCGTTCACGCCCTATGCGACGATCAAGGATCTGTTCGCGATGGTGTGCTTCATCTTCGTGTTCTCCTATTTCGTCTTCTACCAGCCCAATTTCATGGGCCATGCCGACAACTACATCCCGGCCAATCCGGCGGTGACGCCGGCCCATATCGTGCCCGAATGGTATTTCCTGCCGTTCTACGCGATCCTGCGCGCCATCCCCGACAAGCTCGGCGGCGTCATAGCCATGTTCGCGGCCATCGCGGTGCTGGCTTTCCTGCCCTGGCTCGACACCTCCAAGGTCAAGTCGATGACCTACCGGCCGGTCGCCAAGGTGATGTTCTGGGCGTTTGTCTTCGTCTGCATCATCCTCGGCTGGCTCGGCGCCATGCCGGCCGAAGAGCCCTACGTCACCTATTCGCAGATCTTTACGGCGCTCTATTTCGGCTATTTCATCGGGCTGTTCGTTATCGGACTGTTCGAGAAGCCGCTGGCGATGCCGACATCGATCGCCGATTCCGTGCTGGGCGCCATGCCGGGCGGCTCAGGCGCGCGCATGGCGACCGCCGCCGCCTCAGAACCCAACGCCAAGGGCTGACGAAACCATGACACTTCCCTCGTTTCGTCAGGCCTGCCTCGGCCTTGCAACCGGCCTCGCATTCGCGACGCTCGCCGCGCCCGTCCAGGCTGCGGGCGAGCGCGTGATCCCGCCTGCGCAGAGCTGGTCCTTCTCCGGTCCGGTCGGCAAGTTCGACCGGGCGCAGCTCCAGCGCGGCTTCAAGGTCACCAAGGAAGTCTGCGCCAACTGCCATTCCATGTCGCTGATCAAGCTGCGCAACCTGTCGCAGCCCGGCGGGCCGGAGTTCACGCCGGGCCAGGTCACGGCGCTGGCTGCGACCTACACTGTCAAGGACGGCCCCAACGAGACCGGCGAGATGTTCGACCGGCCGGGTCGCCCCGCCGACGCCTTTCCGGCGCCGTTCCCCAACGAGCAGGCGGCGCGCGCGGCCAATGGCGGCGCCTATCCGCCCGATCTCTCGGTGCTGGCCAAGGCGCGCACCTATGAGCGCGGCTTTCCGCGCTTCGTCATCGACATCTTCACGCAGTATCAGGAGCAGGGGCCGGACTACATCCACGCCCTGATGGTCGGCTACAAGGATCCCCCGCCGGCCGGCACGCCCGAACTGCTGCCGGGCCAGTATTACAACACGTATATGCCGGGCCATCTGATCGCGATGCCGATGCCGATCCAGGACGGCCAGGTGGAGTATCCCAAGGGTCCGGACGGCAAGTCGCCGGTGCCGGAGACGATCGACCAGTACGGCAAGGACGTCGCCGCCTTCATGGTCTGGATGGCCGAGCCGCATCTGGAGGCGCGCAAGCGTATGGGCTTGCAGGTGATGCTGTTCCTGCTCGTTTTCGGCTCGTTGCTCTACTACACCAAGAAGAAGGTCTGGGCCCGGATGCCCGACGGTTCTCCGGCGCACTGAGCGGATTGCGAAAAGGCCCCGGAAACGGGGCCTTTTTCTTGGGTTGCTGCCGTTGGTTGCCGTCGCACCGCCGGCTTGTCACAACCGTCATCCAATCCTGATCTGTCGTGGGTCAATCCGGGGAATCACGCATGACCAAAGCCGTTCTGGGCATCATCGGCGGATCGGGCATCTACGATCTGCCCGGCCTGACCGACAGGCGCGAGGAGGCGATCGCGAGCCCCTGGGGCGAGCCGTCGGACGTGCTGCGGCGGGGCCGGATCGGCCAGACCGAGATCGTCTTCCTGCCGCGCCATGGCCGCGGCCATGCGATCCCGCCCTCCGAGATCAACTACCGCGCCAATATCGACGTGCTCAAGCGCGCCGGCGTCACCGACCTCGTCTCGCTCTCGGCCTGCGGATCCTACAAGTCCGAGCTCTATCCCGGCCTGTTCGTCATGGTCGACCAGTTCGTCGACCGGACGTCGCGCCGTGAGAGTTCCTTCTTCGGCAAGGGCTGCGTGGCGCATGTCTCGTTCGGGCACCCGGTCGGGCCCGCCCTGCAGGCGCGCCTTGTCGCGGCGGCGAAGGCGGAGGACCTCGCGCATGTGAAGGGCGGCACGCTCGTCACGATGGAAGGACCGCAATTTTCGACGCTGGCCGAATCGCTGACCTATAAGGGCCTCGGCTACGACCTGATCGGCATGACCGCGATGCCCGAGGCGAAGCTCGCCCGCGAGGCCGAGATCACCTACGCCACCGTCGGCATGGTCACCGATTTCGACTGCTGGCACGAGGACCATGGCGCGGTCGATGTCGCGGCCGTCGTCGCCGTGCTGCACGGCAATGCCGAGAAGGCGCGCCGGCTGGTGGCGCGGCTGGCGGCCGATTTCCCGGCGCAGCGCGAGCCCTGTCCCGCCGGCTCCCACAACGCGCTCGACACCGCGGTCGTCACCGCGCCCGAATTCCGCGATCGCGCGCTGCTGGCGAAGCTCGACGCCGTGGCGGGACGCGTTCTGACCGTGGGCTGACGCCCGTCGCGCTTGACGAAGCCGCGCCAAGGCCCGACCAAAGGGCCAGTCCTTTCGCCCGAGACGCCCGCCCATGAACCTTGCCGACAGCATCCGCGCGATACCGGACTATCCCAAGCCCGGCATCGTCTTTCGCGACATCACAACGCTGCTCGGCGATGCGCGCGCCTTCCGCCGCACGGTGGACGAGCTGGTTCAGCCCTTCGCCGGGCTGAAGATCGCCAAGATCGCGGGCATCGAGGCGCGTGGATTTATTCTCGGCGGGGCTGTGGCGCATCAGCTCTCGGCCGGATTCGTGCCCGTTCGCAAGAAGGGCAAGCTGCCGCACAAGACGGTGAGCGTGACCTATGAACTCGAATACGGCACCGACGAGATCGAGGTCCATGCCGACGCGGTCGTTCGCGGCGAGCGCGTGCTGCTGGTCGACGATTTGATCGCGACAGGCGGCACGGCTGAAGGCGCGGTCAAGCTCCTGACCGGGCTGGGTGCTGAGGTGGTCGCCGCCTGTTTCATCGTCGATCTGCCTGAGCTTGGCGGGGCCGACAAGATCAGGAAGCTCGGCGTGCCGGTGCGCACGCTGGTCTCCTTCGACGGGCACTGAGCATGAAGATCAACGGCCAGCCCTATCGCACGATCTGGCTCGCGCAGGATGGTTTTCGCGTCTGCGTCATCGACCAGACCAGACTGCCCTTCCGCTTCGAGACCGTGACGCTCGGTTCGGCCGAACAGGCGGCGACCGCGATCACCACGATGATCGTGCGTGGCGCACCTCTGATCGGCGCGACAGCGGCCTATGGCGTGGCGCTGGCGATGCGGGCCGACGCCTCGGATAGGGCGCTGGAGGACGCCCTGGCTCTGCTGGGCGCGACGCGGCCGACCGCCGTGAACCTGCACTGGGCGCTGGCCCGGATGCGCGCCGCGCTCGCGCCTTTGCCGCCGTCTGAGCGCGCGGGCCTGGCCTATGCGGAGGCCGCCTCGATCTGCGACGAGGATGTGGCGCTCTGCCGCGCGATCGGCGGGCACGGCCTGACGCTGATTGCCGCCATCGCGGCGCGGAAAGCTCCGGGCGAGCGCGTCAACATCCTGACCCATTGCAATGCCGGCTGGCTCGCCACCGTCGACTGGGGCACGGCGCTGGCTCCGATCTACCTCGCTTTTGACGCCGGCATCCCCGTCCATGTCTGGGTCGACGAGACGCGCCCGCGCAACCAGGGTGCGGCTCTGACGGCCTATGAGCTCGGCGGGCATGGCGTGCCGCACACCGTCATCGCCGACAATGCCGGCGGGCATCTGATGCAGCATGGCAAGGTCGACATGGTCATCGTCGGCACCGATCGCACGACGGCGACCGGCGATGTCGCCAACAAGATCGGCGCCTATCTCAAGGCGCTGGCGGCCCATGACAACGGCGTGCCGTTCTATGTCGCGCTGCCCTCGCCGACGATCGACTGGAGCCTGAGCGACGGCGTCCGCGAGATCCCGATCGAGGAGCGCTCCGCCCGCGAGGTGACGCATCTCTCGGGTCTCGGCGAGAATGGCGAGGTGGCGCAGTTCCGCGTCGTCGCGCCTGGCAGCGAAGCGGCCAACCCGGCCTTCGACGTGACGCCGGCGCGGCTCGTCACGGGGCTGATCACCGAGCGCGGCGTCGCGCCCGCCTCGCGCGAGGGGCTGGCGATGCTCTTCCCCGATCTCGCCCGAGCGGTCGCCGCATGAACGAGGCTGCGCTCCGGGCCGAGATCGTCGCGGTCGCGCAGGCGATCGACAGGGCCGGCTTCTGTCCGTCGAAATCCGGCAACGTCTCGGCGCGGCTGGGCGATGGGTTGCTGATCACGCCGTCCGGCCTGCCCTATGCGCGGACGACGCCGGACGACCTGATCCATCTTGCGCTCGACGGCGCGGTGCTCTCCGGCAAGGGCAAGCCCTCCTCGGAATGGCCCTTCCACACCGAGATCTACAAGGCGCGGCCAGACGCGCAGGCAATCGTCCACACCCACTCGCCTCGCGCCACGGCGCTGGCTTCGACGCGGCGTGGCATTCCGGCTTTCCACTACATGATCGCGCTTTGCGGCGGCGCGGATATCCGCTGTGCGGACTACGCCACCTTCGGAACGCCTGAACTGGCAGCCAATGCGGTCAAGGGGCTGGAGGGCCGCAAGGCCGTGTTGCTCGCCAATCACGGCGTCATCGCGCTCGGCGGCTCGCTGGCGGGCGCGCACCAGATCGTGGCGGAGGTCGAGAACCTCGCCGGGCAGTATCTCGACATCCTGGCGTCGGGGCTGGAGCCGGTGATCCTTGACGCGGAGGAGATGGCGCGGGTCAGCGCGAAGTTCGCGGGCTATGGGAAGGTCAGTTAGAGGGCTGCCGGATCAGCGGCGATAGATGTCTCGCCGATGGCCGACGCGTGCGACCATGATGCGCACACGATTGTCCTCGATCCTCGCAATGATGCGATAGTCGCCGACGCGATACTTCCAGAGACCTTTAAAGTCCTCGCCCTTCAGTGCTTCGCCAAGCAAACGCGGATCGGAAGATGGGGCTATCCGTTCATCAAGAAATCGCAGAATTCGTCGAGCAGTTTGCCGATCGAGACGCGTGATATCGGCATCCGCGCGACGATCAAAATCAATCGTCCATGCCATAGCGCTTCATGATCTCGGCCAAGGGGATCGTCTGGCTGCGTCCCTCATCGAGTTCCTTCAGGCGCTCAAGTGCGATGTAGCCATCCTCGATATCGTCAAGATGTTCGAGAATAGCTTCGACAGCAAGTTCGCTCGCCGTCCGGCCCGTGCGTTTCGAGATGGCCTCAAGCCGGGACTCGACATCCAGCGGCAATTGCAAAGCGATCATGGATCGATCCTCCAGCCTCAGGATATCACGCTTCGGTAAGCGTTCAAACGGCTCCGTCCAACCGCTCAACGAACGCGCAGCCGTCGAAGCTGAAGACTTCTTCGCCATGCTGGTTCACGCCGGTGTTGCGGTGGAAGAACAGGCCCCATTGCGGGCGCGAGGCGCTGGCGCGCAGGTCCGCCACCGTCGAGTGGTAGGTGATGCGGTCGCCCGCGAAGACGGGTTTCGACCAGCGCAGGTTCTTGTAGCCGGGCGAGGGGCCGAGCCGAGGGGCGCGGTCGGGCGCGCGGGCCGCGACCTGGCGCTTGCGGTGCTCGACCATGGCCGCCATCCAGACCGAGGCCGTGTGCCAGCCCGAGGCGGCGAGCTTGCCGAACGGGCTCATGCGCGCCGCCGCCTCGTCCATATGGAAGGGTTGCGGGTCGAAGGAGCGGGCGAAGGCGATGATCTCGTCGGCCGTGAAGACGAAGCTGCCGAGCTCGTAGCTCCTGCCGACCTCCATCTCCTCGAAGAAGCGCGCCGGCTCGGCCAAGCCCGCTGGAGCCTCCAGCGGGCTGAGCAGCGCCGGCGCGTCATAGCGCGGGGAATGCCCGAGCCACTCGCCCGGCAAACGGCCGAAGTCCGAGCCCCGGCGCGCGAACATGATCCAGTTGGTCTGCTCCAGCACCGGCTGGTCGTGCTGGTTCAACAGGTCGAAGCGGAAGCGCACCAGCCCCATTTCGGGGCGCGAGCGCGAGGCCTTGCTCTCCAGCACGGTGCGGCGCGCGGACAGCGTATCGCCGGGCTTGACCGGTCGCAGCCATTTCACCTCCTCGATACCGGGAGAGCCCATGCCGGCTGCATCGAGGATGAAGGTCTCGGCGATCAGCCGCATCAGCAGCGAGCAGCTGTGCCAGCCGGAAGCGATCAGCTCGCCGACGAAGCTCGCCTTGGCCGCTTCCGGATCGGTGTGGAAATCCTGCGCGTCGTAGCGTCGCGCATAGGCGAGGATGTCGGCCTCGCTGACCGACAGGCTGCCGGCGCTGACCGTGCTGCCGACGACGAAATCCTCGAAGAACAGCATGCGGGCGGCCTCAGTTGGCGAAGCGGAAATGCAGCACGTCGCCATCGGCCACGACATACTCCTTGCCTTCCAGCCGGAACTTGCCCGCCTCGCGCGCGCCGGCCTCGCCCTTGTGGGCGATGTAGTCGGGATAGGCGATCGTTTCGGCGCGGATATAGCCCTTCTCGAAATCCGAATGGATCACGCCGGCGGCGGCGGGGCCCTTCGTCCCGGTCTCGATCGTCCAGGCGCGGGCCTCCTTCGGCCCCACGGTGAAATAGGTTACGAGATGAAGCAGGCTGTAGCCGGCGCGGATGACGCGGTTGAGGCCGGGCTCCTCGAGGCCGACAGCCTCCAGATAGTCCTTCTGGTCGGCGGCGGGCAGAACCGCGATCTCGCTCTCGATCTTGGCCGAGACGACGACGGCGACAGCGTTTTCCTCTGCCGCGCGAGCTTTCACGATCTCCGCGAAGGCGTTGCCCTTGTCGGCGCTGGCCTCCTCGACATTGCAGACGTAGAGCACCGGTTTGGAGGAGAGCAGGCCTAGCGTCTCGAAGCTGCGGCGCTCCTCAGTGGCAACCTGGACGAGACGGGCCGGCCTGCCCTCGCGCAGCAGCACGAGACAGCGGTTCATAAGATCGGCCAGTTCCTTGGCGTCCTTGTCGCCGGTCTTGGCCTTCTTCTCCAGCGGCAGCACGCGCTTCTCAAGGCTTTCGAGATCGGCCAGCATCAGCTCGGTCTCGATGATCTCGATATCGTTCAGGGGCGCGACCTTGCCCTCGACATGGGTGATGTCGCCATCCTCGAAGCAGCGCACGACATGGGCGATGGCGTCGCATTCGCGGATATTGGCGAGGAACTGGTTGCCCAGCCCTTCGCCCTTGGAGGCGCCGCGCACGAGGCCGGCGATGTCGACGAAGGTCAGCCGCGTCGGGATGATCTCCTTCGAGCCTGCGATGGCGGCAAGTTTCTCCAGCCGGTCGTCGGGCACCGCGACGTCGCCGACATTGGGCTCGATCGTGCAGAACGGATAATTCGCCGCCTGCGCGGCCGCGGTCTGCGTCAGCGCGTTGAACAGGGTCGACTTGCCGACATTCGGCAGGCCGACGATACCGCATTTGAAACCCATGGTGGTCTTTCGGGATGTCAGTTGGCGAGGACGGTCTCGATCGCCGTCAGAAACGGATTGATGATCGTCAGATCGCCAATCTTCTGCCCGGACGCAAGGTCTTCCGACAGAAAGATGTCGCAGCCGAAGGCGAGAGCCGCAGCGATCATCGTGGAATCGAGGAACGAGTATCGGTAGCGCGCTTGTACGGCCAGGGCATCCAGCGCGGTCCGGGACGTCATCGGGGCGCCCCTCGCCTTGCAGGGATGAACATCGTGTTTCCGTGTTTCCGTGTTTCCGTGTCAACCATCCGGCATTTGCCCAAGCCGCTTGACCGCTCCATGGCCGCGCGCCTCCATGAAGAGATGCACCCTGTTCTGGAAGCCGGCATCGTCGTGGGCGGCCAGCAGCGCGGCGTTGTCGGCGCAGGCGGTACAGAGGTCCTCGACCCAATCCTGCTCGGCCTTGCCGAAATCGTTCAGCACATAGGCATGGACAAGTTCCTTCAGGCCGGGATGGCCGATGCCCATGCGGACGCGGCGGTAGTCGTTGCCGATCGAGGCCGTTGTCGAGCGCAGGCCGTTATGGCCGGCATTGCCGCCGCCGAGCTTGACCCTGAGCTTGGCCGGCGCGAGGTCGAGTTCGTCATGGAAGACGATCACATCGGCGGGCTCGACCTTGAAGAAGCGCGCCGCCTCGCCGATCGCGCGGCCCGATTCGTTCATATAGGTCTGAGGCCTGAGGAGGATCACCCTCTCGTTGCCGATCGTCGCCTCGCAGGCCTCGGCCTGGAAGCGCTGCCGCCAGGGCGAGGCCCGGTGGGTGCGTGCGATCGTCTCGGCCGCCATGAAGCCGATATTGTGGCGGTTGCGGGCATAGCGCGAGCCCGGATTGCCGAGGCCGGCGAAGATCAGCATGCAAAGATCGACATCTGGGGTTCCGGATAGCAAAACGGCCGGGGAACCCGGCCGTCTCGTCTTGTCGCAGGTCCGAGGCCGATCAAGCCTTCGGCTTGGCCTCGGCTACGGGAGCCGGTGCGGCTTCGGCGCCCTCGGCCGGCTCATCGACCTCTTCGGCCATCGGCGGCACGATGCTGACGATGGTGGCGTCGGCGCCGATGGTCAGCTTGGCGCCCTTGGGCAGCTTGATCACGCTGGCATCAACCGAATCGCCGATCTCGAGGCCGGCGACCGACACCTCGAAGGCGTCCGGGATATTCTCAGGCTCGACGGTGATCTCGAGCGAATGCTCGACGATCTGGACCGAGCCGCCGTTCTTCACGCCTGGGCTGGCGTCCTGGCCGACGACGTGGATCGGGATATCGACCGTGACGGTCTGACCCTTGGCCACGCGCAGGAAATCGACATGGATCGGGAAATCCTTGACCGGGTCGAGCTGGTAGTCGCGCGGGATGACGCGCTGCGTCTTGCCGGCGACGGAAATCTCGAACAGCGTGGTCAGGAAATGGCCGCCATAGATCAGCAGGCGGGTCTTGTTGGCGTCGAGCGCGATCGCTTCGGGAGCGGCGCCCCCGCCATAGATCACGGCGGGTGTCAGGCCTTGACGACGAACTGCACGGGCGGCCCCCTTGCCGACCTGTGCGCGCGCCGAAGCCTCGATTTGCTTCACGGCGGTCATGGTATGTCCTTGCTTCAAATGACAAGGCCGCCAGCAGGCGGCCGTTTGCGTTCAGCGCCCTTGCCTCCAAGGGTGTCAGTCGGGCGCTGGCAGGCTCATAGGGGAAAAGAGCGGGGAGGACAAGGACAGCCTTGATGGAATCCGTTCGATAGTCGATGCTGGCCGATACTGAAAACGTCTATACGTTGTCATGACAAGAGGGAACGTCGGCCATGCCCAAGGAAGCCGTTTTCACGATGAAGCTGGAGCCCGAATTGCGCGATGCCTTCATGGCGGAGGCGCAGGCGAGCGATCGGCCTGCGTCGCAGGTCGTGCGCGAACTGATGCGCGAATTCGTCAAGACACGGCAAGCGGCCCGGGAGTATGAGGCCTACCTGCACGACAAGGTCACCAGAGCGCGCGTTTCGGTCGCGGCCGGCCGTGGCCGTTCGCAGGACGAAGTCGAGACCGACTTCGCCGCCCGCCGTGCCAAGGCCTTGGCCGACGAGTGAGAGTGATCTGGACGCCCGAGGCGGAGCGCGATCGCGAGGCGATCTGGGCGTTCATCGCGGCGGAGAGCCCCGCGTCGGCCGCGCGCATGGACATGCTTTTCGGCAGGGCCGCCATGCGGCTGGCCGAATTTCCGCGATCTGGGGTGGATGGGCTAGTCGCAGGCACGCGGGAGCTGATTCCGCATTCGAGCTATCGCCTTGTCTACGAAGTCAGGGCGCAAACCGTGTGGATACTCGCGCTGGTCCATACCGCTCGGCAGTGGCCACCGGTGGCGGAGTGAGGGCGGAAGCTCAAGCCGCCGCTAGCCCCAGCCGTTCGTCCCTGCGTCGCAGCCAGTGCATCAGCGGCAGCGCGAGCCCCACCATCCAGGCCTTGCCGATGATCTGGCCGGAGAGATAGTCGAGGCTGCCGAAGGCGAGCCAGAGGAACACGACCGAGTCGATCACGAGGCCGACGACGCTCGACGCCATCACGGCCGTGACGAAGCGGCGCTTCTGCAGCGGGGTGTAGACCGCGAAATCGGCCAGTTCCGAGAGCAGGAAGGCGGCGACCGACGCGATCACGATCGCCGGCGGGGCGAGGAAGCCCGAGATCGCAGCGCCTGCCAGGATCGCCAGCAGCGCGACCTTCGCGCCGAGTCTGCGCTGGACGATGTCGCGCAGCACGAGCGCGAGGCCGATCATCAGCACGCCGCTCGGGGCCTTGATCCCCGGCCAGACCGGCACGAGGCAGGGTCCGCCCGGCACGCAGACCGTGCCGGCATTGCCGATCAGCCAGTTCGCAGCGGGGATGGTCAGGGCGAAGAGGGCAAGCGCGACGAACCCTTCGGTGCGGCGCTGCTGGTCGGTGGTCATAGGTCGGGTCCGGTGTCGTCTGGTGAGATGAGAAAGGCGGCGTGGCCTTTCGCACGCAGCTCGCAGGCCGGGCAATGGCCGCAACCGTAACCCCAGCCATGCCGCATCGTCCTGTCGCCGAGATAGCAGCTATGGCTGTCCTCGATCACGAGATCGAGCAGCGCCTCACCGCCCAGCGTTTTGGCGAGCGCAAAGGTCTGAGCCTTGTCGCGCCACATCAGCGGCGTGTGCAGCACGAGCCGGCGGTCGAGCCCAAGGCCCAGCGCCACCTGCATCGCCTTGATCGTGTCGTCCCGGCAGTCGGGATAGCCGGAATAGTCGGTCTCGCAGACGCCGAGAACGATGTGTCTGCAACCGCGGCGATAGGCAATGGCGGCGGCGAAGCTCAGGAAAATGAGATTGCGGCCGGGCACGAAGGTCGTCGGCAGGCCGGACTCAGCGAAGGCGATCTCGCTGTCGCGGGTCAGCGCCGTCTCCGAGATCGCGCCGAGCGCGCTCAGATCGACCAGATGGTCGGGGCCGAGACGAGGGGCATAGCGGGAGGAGAGGGCAGGGAGCCTGCCGCGGATGGTCAGCCGGCAGTCGAGTTCGACGCGGTGGCGCTGGCCATAGTCGAAGCCGACGGTCTCGACAGCTTCGAAGCGCTCCAGCGCCCAGGCCAGAGCGACGGTGGAATCCTGGCCGCCGGAGAACAGGACGAGGGCGCGGCCGTCGCTCACGCCGCTATCAATCGAACAGGCTGGAGACGCTCGACTCGGCCGCCGTGCGCTCGATCGCCTCGCCCAGCAATTGCGCGATCGAGATGACGCGGATGTTGCGCGCGACCTTCACGGCCTCGGTCGGCATGATCGAATCGGTGATCACCAGTTCCTTGAGCTTGGAGTTGGCGATGCGAGCCACGGCGCCGCCCGAGAGCACGCCATGGGTGATGTAGGCGTAGACCTCCTTGGCGCCCTGATCGAGCAGCGCCTCGGCCGCGTTCACCAGCGTGCCGCCCGAATCGACGATGTCGTCGAGCAGGATGCAGGAGCGGCCCTCGACCGAGCCGATGATGTTCATCACCTCGGATTCGCCTGGCCGGTCGCGGCGCTTGTCGACGATGGCGAGCTGGGCGTCGATGCGCTTGGCCAGCGCGCGCGCGCGGACCACGCCGCCGACGTCGGGCGAGACGACCATGGCGTTCTTCCAGTCCAGCCGTTCCTTGATGTCGCGCGACATCAGCGGCGCGCCGAACAGGTTGTCGGTCGGGATGTCGAAGAAGCCCTGGATCTGGCCGGCATGCAGATCCAGCGTCAGCACGCGGTCGATGCCGGCATGGGTGATCATGTTTGCGACGAGCTTGGCCGAGATCGGCGTGCGGCCCGACGCGCGCCGGTCCTGCCTGGCATAGCCGAAATAGGGGATCACCGCCGTGATGCGCTTGGCCGAGGAGCGGCGCGCGGCGTCGGTGATGATCAGCAGTTCCATCAGATGGTCGTTGGTCGGGAACGAGGTCGACTGGATGATGAAGACATCCTGTCCGCGCACGTTCTCCTGCAACTCGACGAAGACCTCCATATCGGCGAAGCGCCGGACGGATGCCTTGGCGAGCGGAATGTCGAGATGGGCGCAGATCGCTTCGGCGAGCGGCCGGTTCGAATTGCCGGCGACGACTTTGATCGAAGAGGGCATGCCGGGGCGCACCGTTTGGGTCTGGCGGGGCAGGAACCGGACGAGCCGGCTCAATTCGAACGGCTCTTAACAGTGCGATGACGGCGAGTCGACCGCTGCACTGCAACAGCGCGCGTCAAATTCCAGCTATCCTCAATGCGTTTGCGTAAGCCCTTGCAGCATCGGCGCGCATGGCGGTCAGCGCGCGGCCGCCGTCTTCGCGCCTGCGGTCTTGGCTTTCTCGCCGGGCTTGAGCGTCTCGACGGCCGGCGTCGTCACCAGAAAGCCGGCGATCGCGTCCATCGATTCCGAGGCCGCCTTGGCGACGATGGTCTGGTCGATGCCGGCCCAGGGGTCGGAGCCGCTGCCGCGACGGCCGAGGCTCTCGCCCTGGACGCGCTGGGCGCGCTTCTTGGATTCGTCATAGACGTCCCAGACGAAAGCGAGCGCGGTCTGGCCGTCCTCGGTCGGCTGGGCGGTCAGGTAGCCGCGCACCCGGAAACGGGCGGGCTTGTCGCCGGGCACGATCTCCATCCGGCGCTCGGCCGCAGCCTCGCCGAGCAGACCGGCAAAGCGCGTCGTCACGGCATCGGGTGCGCCGGTGATGCTCTGCACCGAGACGGGAACGCCCGGCGCATCGACGCGCGGGCGTTGGGCTGTGGTGGTTTCCTGACAGCCTGCGAGCGCAAGCGCGGCTACCGGCCCCAGGACGAGGCCGTTCAAAAACTTCGTCATGACGCGTCCCGCCTGTTTTTTGGTACGGGTTTATAGTCCCTGCGACGGCCCTTTTAGGCTCAACGGACGGCAAGGTCCAGATCGGGCAGGTTTACGGGCTCGGCAGCGCCTTGCCCGACCAGATAGGTCCGGCCGAGGCACATCGCGGTTTCGGTTTCGGAATCCATCAGGATCATGTGGGCGAACATCACCATGCCGGCCTCCAGCGGCCAGTCATTGGCCTCGTAGAACATCGGCCAGTCCATCCAGGAGGGCGTGAACTTCGCGCCGAGCGAATAACCGCAGGCGTTGAGCCGGTGGCTCGACAGGCCGTGCTCGTCGAAGATGCGGGCATGGGCGGCAAAGACGTCGCCGGCGGTTCTGCCGGGCCGCAATTCAGCTTCGCAGGCAAGCAGCGCCGCCTTTGCCGCTGCATGATAGCGCAGATGCAGCGGACGCGGCTCGCCGACCACGACGGTGCGCATGATCGCGGCGTGATAGTGCCGCTCCACGCCGGCGAATTCGAGCGTGATCTGGTCCTGGGGATCGAGCCGGCGGCGACCGGATTTGTAGCGGCAGAGCAGGGCGTCGCGGCCCGACCCGATGATGAACTCGTTGGCCGGATAGTCGCCGCCGGCCGAGAAGATGGCGTTGTGCTGGGCCGCGAGGATCTCGCCCTCGTCGGCCCCAGCGCGAATGGCGTCGAGCGCTGCTTTGTCGGCTGCGTCGGAGAGGGCGGCGGCGCGGCGGACGAAGACGATCTCCTCGGCCGATTTGACGGCGCGCAGCCTGGTGACGATGGTCGAGGCGTCGACGAGGTCGCTCACGCCGTCGAAGGCGGCCTCCAGCCTGCGGCCGTTGCTGGCGACGAGGCCGTAGGATTCGAACTCGACGCCGATGCGTTGTCCGGCCAGGCCGAGGTCCTGGGCCATCGCCAGCAGGTCGCGCGCCGGGTTGGCGTCGGCGCCATCCTTCCAGATGCGGATGTCGCTCAGGTTCGAGGTCTGCCGGGCCTGCCGGACATCGGCCGAGCGGGTCAGCAGCGCCATCGTCCCGTCGGCCTTCATCACGAGGCACTGGAAAAAGCAGAAGCCGAAGGTGTCGTAGCCGGTCAGCCAGAACATCGATTCCTGCTGGAACAGGAACAGCGCGTCGAGCTTTTCTCGGGCCATCGCGGCGGCGAGGGCCTCGCGGCGACGGGCGAATTCCGCGGGGGTGAAATGCAGGGCCATGTGTCGCTCGTGCTGGAGATGGCGGGCCTTCGTCATGAGGTCGAAAGGCAAACGCGTCAATTTGCGATCGGGGTCCATGATTGCAGGCCGACGCGTCCTCGCCCATATGTCGTCACAGCGCCGGCCCGCCATGCCCGGCAAGGAGTATCCCATGGTCGCGACCTCGAACCGTTTCCTCGACGACATCGCCCGTCTCGCCACCGATGCCGCCGGTGCGGCGCAAGGCATGCGCCGCGAGGTCGAGACCGTGGTGAAGACGCAGATCGAGCGGCTGCTGCGGGACATGGACGTTGTCACCCGCGAGGAGTTCGAGGCGGTGCGCGAGATGGCGCTGCTCGCCCGCGAGGAGAACGACAGGCTTGGTGCCCGGCTGGCCGCGCTTGAGGCCGGACTGGCCAAGCCCAAATCCGCCAAGCCCTGAGCTTCGCGCGTCCACAGGCAAGTGCTGTGGACAGGCCTCGTCGGGGATTGAGCCCGGACCCCGAATCCGGGGAGCGTGCGGCTGTGTTGGGAGCGTCACAGCGCCTGCGCTATCGTCGGTGAGAGAGTTGATTCGGTTGCCGGATTTCGCCTTGGCGATCCGGCGGTCGAGGGTGGGGCGCGGTCGGTCGCGCAACGCCATGTCGGGTTGCGTCCCTGCCGCTTTCCAGTCGCCGTGTTCCCGTTCTCGAACGTGCTGGTCCGGGCCCAAGCCGGCCCGGGCAGTTGGACCCTAGGGCATGATGGACCTTGATCTGGACGCCGAAACCGATCGGCCTTCCAACCCTCTCGACCTGATCGAACGCCTTGCCGCCCTCAACAACTGGAGCTTCGACCGCGACAGCGACGACGAGTTGTCCGTGGCCGTCTCCGGCGGCTGGTCGGACTACCATGTCGCGATAACCTGGCTGGCCGAGGTCGAGGCGATCCACATCGCCTGCGCCTTTGACCTGAAGGTGCCCGACCGCCGTCGTGGCGAGGTGCTGCAGCTCGTCAGCATGGTCAACGAGCAGCTCTGGCTCGGCCATTTCGACCTGTGGAGCTCGGAGAACGTGGTGATGTATCGCCACGCGCTGCTGCTCTCGGGCGGGGCGGAGCCGACCGATGAGCAGGCTGCGGCCTTGATCAAGGCGGCGATCGACGCCTGCGAGCGCTACTTCCAGGCGTTTCAGTTCGTCGTCTGGGCCGGCAAGACGGCGAAGGAAGGCCTTGAGGGCGCGATGCTGGAGACGGTCGGCGAGGCGTGAGCGGCGTCCCCGGCGTCGCCCTGTCCGTCATGGTCGGGCTTGTCCCGACCACCCCGGTCTTCGGTCCAACCCGCCGCAGCGTTGCAAGACGTGGATGCTCGGCACAAGGCCGAGCATGACGGCAGAGATGCCTGGCTTGCCCCCATAGGAGCCGCGCCTTAGGACGGTCTCACCGCCACCGAACGCGAGAGCTCGCCATGTCTGCTTCCCTGCCGAAAACGCTCGTCCTCATCGGCGCGGGCAAGATGGGCGGCGCGATGCTGGAGGGCTGGCTCAGGATCGGGCTCGATCCCGTCGGCATCAGCCTGATCGACCCCAAACCCTCCGACGAGATGGTCGCGCTCGCCCATAAGACGGGCATGGCGCTGAACCCCTCGGCCGATGCGATCGCGCCTGCCGACGTGCTGGTGCTCGCGACCAAGCCGCAGATGCTCGACACGGCCGCGCCCGCCGTGCAGGCCTTCATCCATCCGAATACGCTGCTGATCTCGGTGCTGGCCGGCAAGACGCTGGGCGATCTGGCGGCGCGGCTGCCCAATGCGAACGCGGTGGTGCGCGCCATGCCCAACCTGCCGGCTTCGGTGCAGCGCGGCGTCACGGCGGCTGCGCCCGGTCCCGGCGTCAGCGCGGCGCAGCGCGCCATGACCGACGCGCTGCTCGGCAGCGTAGGCTCGGTCGAATGGCTCGACGACGAGAACCTGATCGACGCCGTCACGGCCGTCTCCGGCTCGGGGCCGGCTTATGTCTTCCATCTGGTTGAGGCCCTCGCGGCGGCGGGCGCGGCTGCCGGCCTGCCGCCCGATATCGCCGAGCGGCTGGCGCGCGCCACCGTCGAGGGCGCGGGCGAGATGCTGTTCCAGTCGCCGCTGTCGCCGGCGACGCTGCGCCAGAACGTGACCTCGCCGGCAGGCACCACGGCGGCGGCGCTCGAGGTGCTGATGGCCGATGACGGCCTGACGCCGCTGATGGTCAAGGCGGTGGCTGCCGCCAAACGTCGCGCCGGCGAGCTTTCGGGCTGAGCGGCCTTTCATAGGCCGCGATTGCGGCCTAGTTTCTTCTCATTGCGTCGCGAGAGGAGACCTCACATGGCCCGCAAACCCGTTTCCGACAGTTCCGCCGAGCCTGCGCCGAAAGCCGCGCCCGTCGATCCGCGCAAGGCGGCGGTCGAGGCGCTGATGCGGCTCGCGGCCTCCCGGCCTTGGGACCAGATCGAACTCGGCGACATCGCCACGGAAGCCGGAATTTCGCTGGCGGCCCTGCGCGGCCTTTTCCCCTCCAAGCTCGCCATGCTCGGCGGGGTGGCGCGCATCGTCGACGACGCCGTGATGGCTGGCGCCTCTGATGATCTCGCCGCCGAGCCGGTGCGCGAACGGATGTTCGACCTCGTGATGCGCCGGCTCGATGCGCTCGCCCCCTACAAGGAAGGCCTGCGCCGGATCATGCCGGTGGTGAAGCGCGATCCGCTGACGCTGGCGGCGCTCAATCGCGGTGCGGTCAATTCCTGGCGCTACATGCTGGCCTCGGCAGGGATCGCCACCGAGGATGCGCTGGGCTCGGTCAGGGTGCAGGGCGCAGTGCTGCTGATGGCGCGCGTCACGGAAACCTGGCTCGGCGACGACGAACTCGAACTGTCGAAGACGATGGCGCGGCTCGACCGGGAGCTGAAGACGGCCGGACGCATCATGGCCCGCGTCGAGGACGTTCATCGCCTGACCGCGCCGCTGCGCGGGCTGGCGCGCGCCCTTTGCAGCGGTCGCCGGCCGCATATCCGCCGCCGCGAGCGCACCGATGACCGCTACCGGGGCGAGGATCGCGACGACTACGCTCCTGCGATCTGAGCCGAACGGCCACTGACCAGGCCATACTGGTTAAGCCTTTCGGCCGGGCGTTAAACGAACATTAGCCATTTTCGACGGATTGTGCGGAATCGCATGCCGTCGGGGGCCGTTTATGTCCGTTTTCCAGAAGCTCAAAGTTTTGTCGATCGGCCGTTCGTTCGGCCTGGTGGCCGCATTGGCGGTGGTCATCGTCGTGGGCGGCGTTGGCGAGACGCTCTACGAAGCCCGCAACCAGATGGTTACGCTCAAGCGCGCCGAGATCAGGAACGCGGTCGAGGCCGCGACATCGACGGTCAACGCCTATGTCGCCCGCACCGAAAAGGGCGAGCTCAAGGAAGCCGACGCGAAGAAGATGGCCATCGACGCCGTCGCCAATGCGCGCTTCGACAACGGCAACTACTATTTCATCATCGACTACAACGGCATCAGCGTCTCGCACGCCAACAAGAAGATCGAGACCACCGACATGAAGCCGCTCAAGGATTCGAGCGGCAAGTTCTTCGTCCAGGACATGGTCGCGATGGCCAAGGGCAAGGGCGCCGGCTTCATCGACTATGGCTGGACCAAGCCCGGTGACAAGGATCCCTCGCTGAAGATCTCCTACGTCACCTCCATTCCGCAATGGCAGTGGACGCTGGGCTCTGGCCTGCATGTGCATGATGTCGACGCCGCCTTCATGGGCATGATCGGCGATGTCGCCAAGGTTCTCGTGCCGCTCGGCCTTCTGATGCTGGGGCTGGTGATCTGGCTCAGCCGCCGCGCCTCGTCCATGCTGGCCTCGCTGTCTGGCACGATGAGCGGGCTCGCCGCCGGCGACCTGAAGGTGCAGATCGCGCATCAGGACCGGCCCGACGAGATCGGCGCGATGGCGCGTTCGCTCGTCGTCTTCCGCGACGCCGCGCTGGCCAAGGGCGAGATGGAGGCCGACAAGGCCCGCGTCGAGGCGCAGGCCAGCTCCAGCCGCGAAGCCGCCGAGGCCGAGCGCCGCCGCAACGAGGCCGATCGCGCCGATCTCGCGCGGATGCAGGAGGGCGTGGTGATGTCGCTCGGCCATGGCCTCGAGCGGCTGGCGGAGGGCGACCTGACCTATCGCATCGACGAGGCGTTCAGCGAGGACTACGCCAAGCTGAAGGACGATTTCAACGCCGCGATCGGCAAGCTGCAGGAGACGATGCGGCAGATCGCGACCAACACCGAGAGCATGAAGTCGGGCTCGATCGAGATCAGCCAGGCCGCCGACGACCTCGCCAGCCGCACCGAGCAGCAGGCCTCCTCGGTCGAGGAGACGGCGACCGCGCTCGACGAACTGACCGCGACCGTGCGCCAGACCGCCGAGAGCGCCCGCCTCGCCAGCCAGGCGACGAGCCAGGTCAAGGGCGAGGCCGAGCAGTCCACCACGATCGTGCGCGACGCCGTGCTCGCCATGGGCGGCATCGAGAAATCCGCCGACGAAATCTCGCAGATCGTCGGCGTCATCGACGAGATCGCCTTCCAGACCAACCTGCTGGCGCTCAACGCCAGCGTCGAGGCGGCCCGCGCCGGCGACGCCGGCAAGGGTTTCGCCGTGGTCGCCTCCGAGGTGCGGGCGCTGGCGCAGCGCTCGGCCGAGGCCGCCAAGGAGATCAAGGGCCTGATCGCGGCGTCCAATGTCGAGGTCGAGAAGGGCGTCACGCTGGTCGGCCAGACCGGCAGCGCGCTCCAGCGCATGGCCGAGCAGATCACCCGCGCGACCTCGCTCGTCGCCGAGATCGCAGGCGCGGCCCAAGAGCAGGCGGCCGGCCTGCAGGAGGTCAACACCGCCGTCAACGAGATGGACCAGGCGACGCAGCAGAACGCCGCCATGGCCGAGCAGTCGACGGCGGCCGCCCATTCGCTCTCGCAGGAGGCCGACCGGCTCGGGGCGCTGATCGCGCGCTTCAGCCTCGGCAGCGGCACGGTCGGGCTGAAGGCGGTGGCGCAGACGATGCGCGCCGCCGTGACGCCACGTCCGGTCAAGGCGGCCGCGGCTGCGCCCGCGCCGGTCTATGCGGGCGGTGCGGCCACGGCCCGCAAACTCGACCACGACAGGGGCTGGTCGGAGTTCTGAGCGCGCGACCATGAGCGATTCTGCCGAGCCCGCCGCCCCGATCGGCTTCGACGATTTCCTCAAGGTCGACATCCGCGTCGGCACCATCGTCGAGGCCGCGCCATACCCGGAAGCGCGCAAGCCCGCGATCAAGCTCACGATCGATTTCGGCGGCACGATCGGGCGGAAGAAATCCTCCGCCCAGATCACCAAGCATTACGCCTGCGAGGATCTGCCCGGCCGGCAGGTGCTGGCGGTGGTCAATTTCCCGCCGCGCCAGATCGGCAAGTTCATGTCCGAGGTACTGACGCTCGGCATGCCGGACGCGGACGGCGAGGTGGTGCTGATCTCGCCGGGGCTGACCGTGCCCGATGGCGGGCGGATGTTTTGAGCCGGAGGCTGCAACATGGATCACGGTCGCGATGGATGTACGCCCTGATCCAATGACCGTTGCCGGCCGCTGCCTCAGGATAGCGGGGGACGGCTGCATCGGCTCGGCGTCATTCACCCACTGCTTCTCTTCTAGCGCAGTGCATGTACTGGATGCTTGACTGCACCGATTTCCGCATCCGATCTTCAACGTGAAGATACATCGAGAAATTCAATGACCGACCGGCGAATGAAATCCCATTCCGGCAACATTGGCTGCCGGAATGTAATATATAGACTTAAGTCCTTGTATTCGGAAGCAAGTCGGCAACCTGGATTTGGAACTGGTCTCTCTCCAGAACAGATGACGACATACTGAACTTCGTCATTGTCTATTCTTGCATAGTGGTGATACCCTTCCTTAAATGCTCGGAAGGCGCGCGAATTTGGCCTGATGTCATCTGCTGGGCCGAAACGATCAAGGCCGATGGTATCCTTCCGGCGCACCGTACCGGATAGCGCTTCCGCGACACCCCGCGACAGATTTTCGTTCTCTGCCAACGCGAGAAGCAAATTTCTCGTAACGCCTCTTTTCGCGGTCCGCGTTGGATCGCTTGAGCTCGTCCGTGGGTCTTCCAAAAGCACCTGAATTGCCTTCGACCCAGGTACGATTCCCGATTTTCCGCGTTCCGATGGGTCCGACCAAGGTGTCATCTTCGGATAGACCATGAACAAGAGCACGGCTGCTCGCTTGCCGAAACCGCTTGCACCTCCGTCGATCACGTTACTTGGCAGTCGGAACGTGTGAGCGCCGATTTGAATAGGAACCACGATATCGGCCGGCAAACGAGGCGCAAGCTCGCCGAGCGCCTTAATGGGAGCGACCGCCATGCAGGCGGTCAGCACGAAGCTGGCTAGAGCAGACAAGTTTCTCATCAAGTGAACTCTACCGGTCCCCTATTTGCAGTCCCTTAAGCTCGGCTTCCAACACATAGCAGCCCTACACCGGCAGCCGCACCGTCGCCCGCAATCCCCCCAGCGCGGACTCCCCCAGCATGATATCCCCCCCATGCGCCCGCGCCACGTCGCGGGCGATGGCCAGCCCCAGTCCCGTGCCGCCGGAATCGACGTTGCGGGCCTCGTCGAGCCTGACGAAGGGGCGGAACACCTCCTCGCGCTGCTCGGGCGGGATGCCCGGCCCGTCATCGTCGACCGTCACGATCAGGTAGCGCGCGTCATGGGTGGCGCTGATGGCGATGCGGTCTCCGAAGCGGGCGGCGTTGGAGACGAGGTTGGTGAGGAGCCGGCGGAAGGCGTCTGGCCTGATCACCACCAGCGGGTCGCCGACGACCGCGAGTTCGGTCTGGTGGCCCTCGCGCTCGGCGTCGGCCTTGAGCTCCTCGAGCAGCGAGCGGATGTCGGTCTCGACCGGGGCCTCGCCGGCGTCGCCGCGCGCGAAGGCGAGATAATCCTCCAGCATGCGGCTCATCTCGTCGACGTCCTTTTCGAGCGCGTCGATCTCCGAGGAGCGTTCCAGCAGCGCCAGCGAGAGCTTGAAGCGGGTCAGGATGGTGCGCAGGTCGTGGCTGACGCCGTTGAGCATGGTGGTGCGCTCGCCGATGGCGCGCTCGACGCGGCGCTTCATCTCGATGAAGGCGTTGCCGGCGCGGCGGACCTCGCGCGCGCCGCGCGGCCGGAAATCGGCGTCCCGGCCCTTGCCAAAGGCTTCGGCCGCGTCTGCCAGCCGCAGGATGGGGCGGATCTGGTTGCGCAGGAACAGAACCGCGATCGTCAGCAGGATCAGCGAGGTGCCGATCATCCAGAGCAGGAAGATGTGGCTGTTGGAGGCGTAAGCCGAGTTGCGCCGCGTCAGCACGCGCATCACGTCCCGGCCGAGCTTGATCCGGATCTCGATCAGGCTGGAGCGGCCGACCGTGTCGAGCCAGAAGGGCCGCGCCACCTGTTGCGAGAGCTCGGTCGAGAGCGCCGAATCGAGCAGCGAGAAGAAGGGCCGGGGGCCGGGGGCTGGCAGATCGGCGTCGGGGATGATGTCGACATCCATGCCGAAGCGGTCCTGCGCGATGCGGGCCAGAGTCGCGCTCTGCGCGTCCTGCGGATAGCGCTCGTAGACGTCGATGATCATGGCGATGTCGGCCGAGACGGCCGAGGACAGGCGCTGCGTCACGAGCTGCCAGTGCCGCTCCATGAAGACATAGGCGATGACCGATTGGAGCAGCACGACCGGCGCGATGACGATGACGAGCGCGCGTGGATAAAGCCCCTTGGGCATCCAGCGGCCGGTGAAGCGCAGCGGCCGGTCGGCGAGCTTGAGCGCCGGCTTGAGCGCGCGGCCGAGCGCATGGCCGGCGCGGACGAGCGCCGCGCCCAGCTTGCCGAGCAGTGCGACCACACCCTGGGCCAGCCTCGCGCGCCGCGCCTGCGCCGCCATCCGTGTCAGGCCCTGTCCGTGACGAGGCGGTAGCCGACGCCGCGCACGGTCTGCAGATAGAGCGGGTCGGCCGGGTCGCGCTCGATCTTGCGGCGCAGGCGGTTCATCTGGACATCGACCGTGCGGTCGTTGGCGCCGATCCCTTGAGCCGCCAGTTGCTCGCGCGGCATCACCTCGCTGGGGCGCTCGGCCAGAGCGGTGAGGATCTCGCGTTCGCGCTCGGTCAGGCGGATCGTCTCCTCGCCCTTGCGCAATTCGCCCCTCGCCAGCCCGTAGATGAACGGCCCGAAGCGGACGAACTCCGGCCGCGCAGTCGACTGGCCGACATCGGGCGTCTGCGTGCGCTTCAGGATGTTGCCGAGCCGCAGCAGCAGTTCGCGCGGCTCGAACGGCTTGGACAGGTAGTCGTCGACGCCGAGTTCCAGCCCGCTGATGCGGTCCTTGGAATCGGCGCGCGCCGTCAGCATCAGGATCGGCAGATCGGAGTCGCCGCGCAGGCGGCGGGCGAAGTCGAAGCCGTTCTCGCCGGGCATCATGATGTCGAGCACCATCGCGTCGAAGACGAGTTGCGACAGGCGGGTGTCGGCCTCGGCGGCGTTGGCGGCGGTGGTGACGCGGTAGCCATGGTCGCCGAGGAACCGCGCCAGCAGATCGCGCAGGCGGCGGTCGTCATCGACCACGAGGATGTGGGGCGCCTCGTCTGGAAGCGGTTTTCGCACGGCCTGCGGAGCCATCTGCGCCGGTCTCCTCGCTGTGGCGCGGGCTGCGCCGTTCTCATCTTGATAGCACAGCCTCGGGCTGCTGCCTGCCGGCGTCAGACTTGTGGCGTCAGACTTGTGGCGTCAGGCTTGCTTCGTCAGGCTTGCGGCGCGAGGAAGCCCAGCACCTTGCGGCGCTCGGCGGGGTCGATCAGCCCGGCGAGATAGGTCGCCACGGTCTCGACGCCGCCCGGCTCCAGCCCAGCCAGCGCGGCATTGATGCGTTTGGCCTGCAACTGCGCCAGCCGGGTCGCCAGATCCTGACCCGCCGGCGTGGTGTGGAGCTTGCGCTGGCGCTTGTCCTGCGTGCCGGTCCGCTGCTCGACGAAGCCGGTCTCGACCAGCTCCTTCAGCACGCGGTTGAGGCTCTGCTTGGTGATGCCGAGGATGTCGAGCAGCTCGGCGATGGTCAGGCCCGGCCGGCGCTGGACGAAATGCAGCACGCGGTGATGGGCCCTGCCGAAACCGTAATCGGCGAGGATGCGGTCGGGGTCGCCGACGAAGTCGCGATAGGCGAAGAACAGCAGTTCGATCAGGTCATAGGGCACCTCGGCCGCGCCGGCCGATGCCTTCGGGGTCCCTGTCGATGGGCTTTGAGTCTCCGTCACGAATGGCGATCCAGATTTTATGTCAGTGATGTTGACATATCTCAGACGCAAGATTACCGGTCAAGCGCGGATGACGATCGATTATGTCGCTATCGGCCGTCGCCGCGTCATTTTCGGTCAAGGCTTGCACGCCGCAGAGCGCTGTGGCGGAGTTGCGGGCAAGAAGGCGTCCAGGAGGAACACCCCATGTCAGTCATTCCCTTCGACCAGCGCGACGGCGTGATCTGGTTCGACGGCAAGCTCGTGCCGTGGAAGGAGGCCACCGTGCATGTGCTGACCCATGGGCTGCATTACGGCTCCTGCGTGTTCGAGGGCGAGCGCGCCTATGACGGCGTCATCTACAAGGGCACGGAGCATTCGAAGCGCTTCCACAAGTCGGCCGAGATCATGGATTTCACGATCCCCTGGTCGGTCGCCGAACTCGACGCTGCCAAGGAGCTCTGCCTGAAGGAGAACGGGCTGAAGGACGCCTATATCCGCCCGGTCGCCTGGCGCGGCTCGGAGATGATGGCGGTGTCGGGCATGAACAACACGATCCACACCGCGATCGCGGTCTGGGAGTGGCCGAGCATGTTCGACATGGCGCAGAAGCTGAAGGGCGTGCGCCTCGACGTCGCCGAGTACCGCCGGCCCGACCCGGCCTGCGCGCCGGTCCACGCCAAGGCGGCCGGCCTCTACATGATCTGCTCGCTCTCCAAGCACAAGGCGGAGCGCGCCGGCTATGCCGATGCGATGATGCTCGACTGGGAGGGCAATGTCGCCGAATGCACCGGCGCCAACATCTTCTTCATCAAGGACGGCGTGATCCACACTCCGCTGGCCGACCGCTTCCTCAACGGGCTGACCCGGCAGGCGGTGATCGAGCTGTGCAAACAGCGCGGCTTCGAGGTGGTTGAGCGCCGCATCGCGCCCGAGGAACTCGAGACGTTCAATGAATGCTTCATCACCGGCTCGGCGGCCGAGGTGACGCTGGTCTCCGAAATCGGGCCGTATTCGTTTATCACCGGCAATATGGGCAAGGTGATCATGGAGGATTATTCCGACGCGGTGCGGCCGGGGAAAAAGGCGGCCTGAGGGAGTGCGCACGACGCCGCTCTATCCCCAGCGCGCCGCGGCCGCGTCGTCGGCATCCTTGGCCTCGACCCAGTCGCCGGTCGTGCCGTCCAGCAGATGCTCGCGCTTCCAGAATGGCGCGCGGGTCTTGAGGTAGTCCATCAGGAATTCGGCGGCCTCGAAAGCGGCGCGACGATGGGCGGAGGCCGCGATCACAAGCACGATCTGCTCGCCCGGTTTCACCAGGCCATGACGATGGATGGCGACAAGCCCGTGCAGCGGCCAGCGCTTTGCCGCCTCCTGCGCGGCGCGGCCGATCTCGGCCTGCGCCATGCCCGGATAATGCTCCAGCTCCAGCGCGGCGAGCTTGCCGCCCTCGTCGCGGCACAGGCCAGCGAAGGTCACGACCGCGCCGATATCGGCGCGACCTGCGGTGAGCGCGGCGACTTCGTCGGCGACGTCGAAATCCTCGTTCTGGATACGGATGAGGGGGGTCATCGAACGTCTGTCCCAGTAGCTAGACCGCTCATTTCAGACGAACGAGCCGTCGTCCCGGGCGACCAGCGGGAGACCTGGGATCCATTCCGGAACGCTTGCCGGAAAGGTTCCGGAATGGGTCCCGGGTCTTCGCTGCGCTTCGCCCGGGACGACCTGCGCTCCCCGTCGAAGACGATCACGGCTCACCCCCCCGTCATCGGCGGGAAAAAGGCGATTTCGCTCGCGCCGGCGATGCCCGCATCGGGCTTCACATGCTCGTGGTCGATCGCGGCGCGCACGATCGACTCGTTGGCGAAGGCGGCCTCATAGCCCTCGTCGCGGCCCTTCAGCCAGCGCACCAGATCGGCGATCGTGGCGATGCTGTCGGGCAGCGTCACCGTCTCCTGCGCCACCCCGACGCGCTCGCGCACCCAGGCGAAATAGACCAGCTTTATCGTGCGTGTCCCGGTGGTCGTATCGCTCATGGCTGGCGCTCGTCCTCCTCGACGAGATGGCGGATGCCGGCGTTGAAATAATCCCAGCCGGTGTAGATCGTCAGGCCTGCCGCGATCCAGAGCATGACAATGCCGATCAGCGTGTTGCCGGGCAGCACCTTGTCGCCGGCCGGGCCCGCGACGAGGAAGCCGAGCGCCAGCAACTGCGTCGCGGTCTTCCACTTCGCCACTTTCGAGACCGGCACGGAGACCTTCAGCTCGGCCAGGAACTCGCGCAGGCCCGAGACCAGGATCTCGCGGCACAGGATCACGATCGCGGCCCAGACCGCCCAGCCCTTGATCGTCTCGGTGTGGACCAGCATCAGCAACAGCGCGCAGACCAGCAGCTTGTCGGCGATCGGGTCGAGCATGCGGCCGATCGCCGATTGCTGGCTCCAGGCCCGCGCGATCCAGCCATCGAGATAATCGGTGACGGCGGCGACGACATAGACAGCCAGCGCGATCCAGCGGACCCAGTCGTCCTTGGGCCAGAACAGCAGACCGACCAGGGCCGGAATCGCGAGAATCCGTCCATAGGTCAGGAGGTTCGGCAGCGACCAGGGGCCGCGCCGTTTGATGGCATCTGTCAGACTCGTCACGGACTTACCAAAGCAGTGCGTTTGCGACAGCGTCAACACGCAATGCGGTGACCCGTCGTCATCGCGAGTCGATCAGCCCTCGTGGAAATGGTCATGGACGGCCTTGGCCGTCGCCGCGTTGACGCCGGGCGTGCTGATCAAATCCTCCAGCCGCGCCCGCTGGATCGCCTTCACCGTGCCGAAATGCAGCAGCAGCGCGCGCTTGCGCGAGGGGCCGATGCCGGCGATCTCGTCGAGCGGGTTCGTCATCGTGTCCTTCTTGCGCCGCGCCCTGTGCGTGCCGATGGCGAAGCGGTGCGCCTCGTCGCGCAGGCGCTGGATGAAGTAGAGCGCCGGATCGCGCGGCTGGAGCTTGAAGGGCTCCCTGCCCGCCATGTGGAAGGTCTCGCGCATGGCGTTGCGGTCGGCCCCCTTGGCGATGGCGACGAGCGGAATATCGCCCGCTCCGCACGCGGCCATGATTGTCCGCGCCGCCTCGAACTGGCCCTTGCCGCCGTCGACGATGACGAGATCGGGCCGGGAGGGGAAGGCGGCGTCGTCTTCGGGCTCTGGCATGGGAGCTTCCGCTGGTGAGAAAGCCCTCCCCCCGCTTGCGGTGGGGAGGGTTGGGTGGGGGGGAGAGTCCAGGCCGTCGCCGCCAGGCGTCGGCATCGAGCTTTGTCCTGCACGCCCCCCCATCCCTAACCCTTCCCCACCAAAGTCGGATGTTTCCGACTTTGGCAGCGCGTGGGCCATGTCGGAAACATCCGACATGGCTGAAGCGGGGGGAAGGGGACCTGTCGCGCTTCCATCGCTGTCTGGAGGATCGTTCGAGACGGCTCCATTCGCGGTCTCCTCAGGATGAGGGCTCGCGGGGGTAAGGCCCCCCTCCTTCGCCAGCCGCGAAAACCGCCGCTGGAGCACCTCCCGCATCATGCCGAAATCGTCGCCGGCGATGGTGTCGGCCGAGATGTTGAAGGTGCGGTAATGGCTCTTCATGAAGCCGTCCTTGCCGGCCACGATCATGCCTCCGACCGCGTTCGTGCCCATGATGTGAGAGTTGTCGTAGACCTCGACCCGGCGCGGCGCCTTCGCCATGTCGAAGGCCAGGCCCAGCGCCGTCAGCAGCGATTGCTGGCCGGCATTGTCGGCGAGTTTTCGCGACAAGGCCTCTTTGGCGTTCTTGCGGGCATGCTCGACGAGATCGGCCTTCTCGCCGCGCCTCGGGTTCGCGACCTCGACCTTGCGGCCGGCGCGCGCCGACAGGGCGGCGGCGATCAGCTCGATCTCCTCGACCTCATGCGAGAGCAGGACGAGGCGCGGCGGCGGCTTGTCGTCGTAGAACTGCGCCACGACCGAGGCCAGCACCTCGGCTTGCGTCAGCGAGCGGTCGGCGCGCGGGAACAGCGCCCGGTTGCCCCAGTTCTGGTGGTTGCGGAAGAAGAAGACCTGGACGCAGAACTGCCCGGCCTGCTCGTCGATGGCGAAGACGTCGGCCTCCTCGACGCCTTGCGTGTTGATGTCCTGCCCGGCCGAGACGGCCGAGAGCGCAGCCAGCCTGTCGCGATAGCGCGCCGCCTTCTCGAATTCGAGCTCCTCGGCCGCGTCCTGCATCCGCTGCGAGAGCAGCTTTTTCACGCCGGAGGCGCGCCCGGCGAGAAAGTCGCGCGCCTGCCCGGCGAGGCCCTGATAGTCGGGAATCGAGATTTCGCCGGTGCAGGGGCCGGCGCAGCGCTTGATCTGGAAGAGCAGGCAGGGCCGGGTGCGGTTCTCGTAGAAGGAGTCGGTGCAGGAGCGCAGCAGGAAGGCTTTCTGCAGCGCGTCGATGGTGCGCTTCACCGCCCAGACCGAGGCGAAGGGGCCGTAATAATCGCCCTTGCGCTGGCGCGAGCCTCGGTGTTTTGCGATCTGCGGCGCCTCGTGGTCGCCGCTGAGCAGGATGTAGGGGAACGATTTGTCGTCGCGCAGCAGCACGTTGTAGCGCGGCCGGAGCTGCTTGATCAGGTTTGATTCGAGCAGCAGCGCCTCGGTTTCGGTGCCGGTGGTGACGAACTCCATGTTCGCCGTCTCGGCGATCATCCTCGCGACGGCGTTGGTATGGGCCATGCCGCGCGCATAGGCCGTGACCCGGTTCTTCAGGTTCTTGGCTTTGCCGACATAGAGCACCTCGCCGGCACGATCGAACATGCGGTAGACGCCGGGTTTTCCGGGCAGATGCCTGGCAAAGCCCGCGATGACCTCGATGCCGGCCTTGAGCGCGCCGGGCGCGGCCTCGGTCTGGTCGGCAGCCGGCGGGGCGGGGAGGGCATCCTCCTCGTCGTCGAGTTCGTCTTCTGTAGGGGCGTCGGGGCGTTCGCGAGTCATGGCCTGCATGTAGGACGAGTGACGCGCTTCGTCATGTCAGGAAAGAGATATGGTGTGGGTGCTACGCTGACCACGGGTCGATAACGGGCAGCCGGCGGCCGCGAACGGGCCTGTGTCGCGCGTGGCTACGGTGAAGCCGTGAGCGATGGCGATGGCCGCGATGTAGCCATCGACCGTCTCGATGGCTCGTCCCGCTGCCCGGCCCCGCGCGCGCAGTTGGGCATAGGCCTCGGCAGCGGCTGCATCGAACGACAGGATGCGACCTTCGAAGACCGGCAAAACGAGACGCCGCAGATTGTCCGCAAGAGTGCTCTTGCGACGCCCGTCCGGCAGGATTGCGACGCCAAAGAGGAGTTCGGCCACAGTGATCGTCGATAGATGCAGCGTCTCCATCGCCTGAGCATCGAGCCAGGACCTGACTTTCGGGTCCCCGCCCGGCTTTGAAGCCTCCGAGACGACATTGGTGTCCAGGAGGATCACTCGAAGCTCATCGGTTCGGAAATCGTCTTGTCGCGAAGACCTTCGGTTTCAAATCCGCCGGTCTCCCGGCCGATCTCCGCCAGAAGCGAACCGAGCTTGATGCGCTCGGGCGGATTCACTGCAACTTCGAGGATGTGGCGAATTTCCGCCTCCGTGCTGCGGCCGTGACGTGTGGCTCTCAGCTTGAGCGCGCGATGCGTTTCGTCAGACAGTTTTCGAACCGTCACTGATGGCATGGTGCTTCGGTCCTCTTCATCGTTCTGCTATCAAACTAACATGATTGCTATCAAATTCAATTCCAGCCGAATGCACTATTGACCCCGCCACCCTCAAACGCCCATCACCATCCGCCCGCTCCCCGGACCCTGCCCATGCCCGTCTTCGTGCTCCCGTTTCCCATCATCGACCCGGTGGCGCTGTCCATCGGTCCGCTGTCGGTCAAATGGTACGGGCTGGCCTATGTCGTCGGGCTGATCGGCGGCTGGTGGTATGCGCGCCGGCTGGTTGCGGCGGATGGCCTCTGGGGCGGGCGGGCGAGGCCCAAGCCCGAAGAACTCGACGACATGCTGCTCTACGTCGCGCTTGGCGTCGTCCTCGGCGGGCGTCTCGGCTTCGTGCTGTTCTACGATCTCGCGCGCTATCTCGCCCGGCCGCAGGACATCGTCGCGATCTGGCAGGGCGGCATGTCGTTTCATGGCGGGCTCGTCGGCGCGGCGCTCGCCCTGTGGCTGTTCGCGCGCCGGCGCGGCTACCCGGCGCTGAGCGTGTTCGACATCGCGGCGACGGTGGTGCCGATCGGCCTGTTCCTCGGCCGCATCGCCAACTTCATCAATGCCGAACTCTGGGGCCGGCCCGCTCCGGACGTCCCCTGGGCGATGGTGTTTCCCAATGCCGGGCCGCTGCCGCGTCATCCGAGCCAGCTCTACGAGGCGCTGGGCGAAGGGCTGGTCCTGTTCGTGCTGCTGGCGCTGATCGTCCGGGCCGGCGGGCTGAAGCGGCCGGGTCTTGTCGCCGGCGTCTTCGGCATGGGCTATGCGGCCGCGCGCATCGTCTGCGAGTTCTTCCGCGAGCCCGATCCGCAGCTCGGCTTCCTGTTCGGCACGAATGTCGACGGACTGTCAGGCGGCATAACCATGGGCATGGTCCTGTCGCTGCCCTTGTTCGCGGCCGGGCTGATCCTGTTCCTGCGCGCCCGGCGGGCGGCTGCGTGAGTGCGCTCAAGGCGGAACTCGTCGCGCTGATCCGGGACGAGGGGCCGCTGCCGATCTCGCGCTACATGGCGCTCTGCCTCGGCCATCCGCGCCATGGCTACTACATGAACCGCGACCCCTTCGGCGCGGCCGGCGATTTCACCACCGCGCCCGAGATCAGCCAGATGTTCGGCGAGCTGATCGGCTTATGGGCGGCCAGCGTCTGGCAGGCGATGGGCGCGCCTCAAGCGCTCCGGCTGGTCGAACTCGGCCCCGGGCGCGGCACGCTGATGGCCGACATGCTGCGCGCGGCGAAGATCGGTCCGGGCTTCCGCGATGCGCTGACGGTGCATCTGGTCGAGACCAGCCCCGTGCTGCGCGCGGCGCAGGGGCGGGCCCTTGCCGGCAAGGCCGAGCCGGTCTGGCACGATACCATTCAAGCCGCGCTCGACGGCCCGGTGATCCTGGTCGCCAACGAGTTCCTCGATGCCCTGCCGCTCGACCAGTTCGTGATGACGACGGACGGGTGGCGCCAGCGGCTGGTCGGGTTGGATGAGAAGGGCGAGCTGGCGTTCGGACTCGCAGGTCAAGCGCCTCTTCTCCCTCCCCCCGCTTCAGCCATGTCGGATGTTTCCGACATGGCCAACGTATTGCTGAAGTCGGAAGCATCCGACTTCAGTGGGGAGGGTCGGGGAGGGGGGGAGAGTCCAGGCCGTCGCTCTGGGGCAGCCGTTCAGGTTGGTCCTGCACGCCCCCCCATCCCTAACCCTTCCCCACCACAAGTGGGGGGAAGGGGACAGGTCGCCCCTATCGGCAGCGTCTTCGAACACCCTCAGGCGGCGCTGGATATCGTCTCGACCATCGCTATACACCTCGCCCGCACCGGCGGCGCGGCGCTGTTCATCGATTACGGCTCCACCCGGTCGGGCTTTGGCGACACGCTTCAGGCGATGCGCAGTCACGCTTTCGTGGATCCCTTGGCCGAGCCCGGCGAGGCGGACCTCACCGTCCATGTCGATTTCGCCCGGATGGCGCAGGCCGGGCTCGCTGCCGGCGCGGCCTGCCGCGGCCCGGTTACGCAGCGCGATTTCCTGCTTGGCCTTGGCCTGGCGGAGCGTGCGCAGGCACTCGGCGCCAAGGCGACGCCCGAGCAGGCCGCTGCCATCGCCGCCGCCGCCGCCCGCCTGACCGAGCCGGCGGCCACCGGCATGGGGCAGTTGTTCAAGGTTCTGGCGCTATCCCATCCCGGCCTGCCGCCTCTGCCCGGATTTGACCTTCATCGGCTGCCAGAGCAGGGCTGAGTTTCGAAAACGGACCATCCGCATGTTCATCGAATCGTCAGAGCTGTCCGCCGAGCCCGGCATCCGCCACGCCTTCTTCACGCGGCAGGGCGGCGTCTCGACCGGCATCTACGCCTCGCTGAATGGCGGGCTGGGCTCAGCCGACGATCCGGCCGCCATCACCGAGAACCGCGCCCGCATGGCCCGCCATCTGGCGGTCGAGCCTGCGAACCTGATCAGCCTGTATCAGGTGCATTCGCCGGATGTGGAGGTCGTCACCGGCCCCTGGCCCGGCGAGCGCCCCAGGGCCGACGCGATGGTGACGGCGGCTTCGGGGATAGCGCTTTGCGCCTCCAGCGCCGATTGCGGGCCGATCCTGTTTTGCGACAGCGAGGCGCGGGTGATCGGGGCGGCCCATTCCGGCTGGAGGGGCGCGGTCTCCGGCGTCATCGCCTCGACCGTGACCGCGATGGAAAAACTCGGCGCAAGGCGCGAGCGAATCCTGGCGGTGCTGGGGCCGACGATCAGCGCGGCGGCCTACGAGGTCGGGCCGGAATTCGTCGAGCGCTTCAAGAGCGAGAATCCGACCTTCACGCGCTTCTTCACAGCGTCGGAGCGCGCGGCGCATGCGATGTTCGACCTGCCGGCCTTCATCGCCTTCAGGGCGCAGGAAGCCGGCATCGGCCGCTTCGTCGACCTCGGCCTTTGCACCTATGGCGATGAGGAGCGCTTTTTCAGCTACCGCCGCACGACGCATCGGGGCGAGGCCGATTACGGCCGGCTGATCTCGGCGATCGTGCTGGGGTGAGGCTACATGACGTCGCATGCGCGATCGGGCTAGGCTGCAGCATCGCAGCCTGACGAGAGTCCTCATGCCCCGCCAGATCGACTACTACTTCACCCTGCTCTCGCCCTGGACCTATCTCGGCCATCGCACCTTCGTGGAGACCGCGAAGCGCCATGGCTGCAGCGTCTCCTACAAACCCACTCCGCTGCGCATGGTCTTCGACGAGACCGGCGGTCTTCCCTTGCCCAAGCGCCATCCGGTGCGGCAGCGCTACCGCATCTTCGAACTGCAGCGCTGGCGGCAGAAGCGCGGCCTGCCGCTGGTGATCTATCCGCAGCATTTCCCGTTCGACGTTTCGCTGGCCGACCGCGCCGTGCTGGCGATCGTCGCCGCGGGCGGGGATCCGTCGGGCTTCGTCGGCGATGTGCTGGCCGGCGTCTGGGCGCGTGACGAGGATCTGTCGCAGCCGGAGCTGATCGCCGGGATCGCCGGCCGCGCCGGGCTCAATGGCGCGACGCTTCTGCAAGCAGCCGGGAGCGAGGCGATCGTCGAGCGCTACGCCGCCACGATCAACGAGGCGATCGCGGCCGGCGTTTTCGGGGCCCCGAGTTATGTGCTCGATGGCGAGGTGTTCTGGGGGCAGGACCGTCTCGACCTGCTCGAGGATGCGCTCGCGAGCGGGCGCGCAGCCTACCGAAACGACGCGACGGTCTGAGCCCGGCTTACCCGACGATGTCGGGCGTGCGCCAGCCGAGATGCTGGCCTGCGTCGACCGCGATCATCTGGCCCGTGACCGAGCGTGCCTGCGCCAGATAGAGCACCGCCTCGGCAATCTCGGCTGCATCGACCTTGCGGCCGAGCAGCGTGCCTGCGACCTCCGCCTCCATCAGGCCGGCCCCGTCATGGGGGTTCGGCAGGGTCGGGCCGGGCCCGACCGCGTTGACCCGGATGCGGGGAGCCAGCGCCTGCGCCATGGTCTGCGTCGCGGTCAGCAGGGCCGCCTTGGTCAATGTGTAGGAGTAGTATTGCGGCGTCAGCTTCCAGACGCGCTGGTCGATGATATTGACGATCGCGCCTGTGCGTCCTTCCGGCAGGCGGTTGGCCATTGCGCCGGCCAGCACCGAGGGCGCGCGCAGGTTGATCGAGAACTGCCGGTTCCAGCGCGCGACGTCGATGTCGCGGATGTCGTCGAGCAGGAAGCTGGAGGCGTTGTTGACAAGCAGGGTCACCGGCCCCAGCGCCGTCTCCGCTGCGGGAACCAGCGCCGCGACGGCGACGGGGTCGGCGAGGTCGGCCTCGACGACGGCGCAGCGCGCACCCTGTGCCGTCAGCGCCCCAGCCAGCGCCTGTGCCTCCTCGCGCGATTGGCTGCAATGAATCGCGACCGCATAGCCGGCCTCGGCCAGTCTCGAGACGATCGCCGCGCCGATCCGGCGCGCGCCGCCGGTGACGAGCGCGACCTCAGTCATCGCGGCGCTCCGCCGGCCTGGGCCAGTTGTTCTTTAGGCCACGCCGCTGAAGCCGTCGCTCCCAGTGTTTGGCGACGCGCAGATAGCGATAGAAGGCGTAGTTCATCGCGGTCATGAAGCCGTAGACGCCGCGCAGGGCATGGCGGCGGCCGATATAGGCCTTGATGAAGTTGGCCGGGAATTCGACCACGAGCCTGAACACGGAGAGCGTCGCGCCGCGCTGGTCGAGGTCGTCGGCCTGCGCGTCGCTGTAGCCGTTGAGCTTGTTCATCTGTTCGCCGAGCGAGCGCACCGAGTAGTGATGCACGGTGCCCTTGAGCTTTGCGACGCGGGCGTCGGGGGCAAGATCGACGCGGTCATGAACTGGCGAGGGCGAATAGCGCCCTTTGTCCTTCCGGTAGAGCCTGACCGGCGTCAGCGCATAGGCGAAGCGGTGAGGCGCCGGCTCCCCGGGGAAAATCTCGGCGATGCGCAGGCGATAGGCGTTGGCCGGAGGCTCGCCCGTCTCGAACAGGGCGGCGATCTCGTCGGCGAGGTCGTCGGGCACCACCTCGTCGGCATCGAGATTGAGCAGCCAGGGATGGCGGCACTGGTCTTCGGCGAAGCGCTTCTGTGGGCCATAGCCTGGCCAGCCATTCGCGATCACGCGCGCGCCAAGTCCTGCAGCGATCGCCTGCGTACCGTCATCGGAGCCTGAATCCACCACCACGATGTCGTCGCTCAGGCTCAGCACCGCCTGGATCGTGCGGCCGATCCGGTCGGCCTCGTTGCGCGTGATGATGAAGATCGAAAGAGGCGGCACGCGCTTCAGGTCTCGCTATCGGCCGGAGGGCCAAACGGCTTAAGCACGGGGCCGTTTGGCTCGCAAGCCGGAGGCTCCGACGGGCCTGAAAACCGTGTGGGAACCTTACGACACTCCGCGCGTTACATGCTTCGGAGCCCGATATGGTTCCATTCTCTTCTTAGTATTCGATTCACCATTAGGCGTCGTTTAACAATCATTAATCCAACTCAATCATTTCGCCATAGTCATCCCAATTCGTGCCGCATTTCCGCCGTGGTCCGCATGGCAGATGTGCTTCTGACGCAACAGACAAAGAGCGGGGTTGCTCTTATACCAGCCTCATCGACATCAACCGCCGGATTCAAATCGGCGTCAGCGACGACTAAGGAGTTTCACATGAAGAAGTATCTGCTTGCGAGCGTTGCCGCGCTCGGCCTTGTCGCCGCCGGTGCCGCCACCGCCGCCGATCTGCCGTCCCGCAAGGGCCCGGTCATGGCGCCGATCGCCTACGCCCCCGTCTTCACCTGGACCGGGCTCTATGTCGGTGTGAACGCTGGCTACGGCTTCGGCACCGTCGATTCGACCAATCTCGGCATCCTGCCGACCTTCACCGATCCCGATGGCTTCATCGGCGGTGGCCAGATCGGCTACAACTTCCAGTTCGGCCAGATCGTTCTGGGCGTCGAGGCTGACTTCCAGGGCGCCGACCTCCGGGCTCGCGTATCGGGCGGCGGCTTCACCGCCACCAACGACTTGAACTACTTCGGCACGGTCCGTGCTCGCGTCGGCTATGCGTTCGACCGGTTCCTGCCCTACGTCACCGGCGGTTTCGCCTATGCCAACGTCAAGACCTCGCTTGTCGGTCCTGGCTTCGCCTTCCGCGACGACAACCTGCAGTACGGCTACACGATCGGCGCCGGCCTGGAATACGCCTTCACCAACAACCTGACCGCCAAGATCGAGTATCTCTACGTCGATCTCGAGCGCGAGAGCATCACCACGCCGTTCGGCACGACCGGCGCCAAGGTTGGCACCGACTTCTCGGTCGTCCGCGCCGGCCTGAACTACAAGTTCTAGTCTTACATCCCCTTCATTGGGGATGTTACGAACCCGGTGGCCTCGGCCACCGGGTTTTTCGTTGCGGAACCTGGTTCGGTTTGCGCGCCGTCAGCCCTTGAACCGCGTGGTCTCGAAGGCCGGCACTTTTGCTGCAAACGCGTCGAGCCAGGCGACGAGCGCCGGATGGTCGGCGCGCCATTTGCCCTCGAAGCGCAGGTCGAGATAGCCGAGCGCGCAAGCGAGCGCGATTTCGCCGATCTGCGGCGTGTCATTGATCGATGGCGGCGAAATTTCCAGCGCCGTCAGGGCGCGCGCGACCTTGCCGGCCTGGTTGGCGACCCAGGGTGCGTTGCGGCTCTCCTCGGGACGGAAACGGACCTCGTAGACCTGCAGCAGCGCGGCGTCGCAGAGACCGTCGGCCAGCGCCATCAGCCGGAGCTGGGTGAAGCGCTCTTCGCCCGCGGGGAAAATCCTGCCGCCACCGGCGAGATGGTCGAGATACTCGACGATGACGCGCGAATCGAACAGCGTCGTGCCGTCCTTCAGAACCAGCGTCGGGATCTTGCCGAGCGGGTTCTGCTGGCGCAGCGGCTCGGCCGCGTCGTTGGTGTCGGCCGCGACGATCTCGATTGAGCCGCTCAGGCCGAGCACTGCGGCGGCGATCTTGACCTTGCGGCCGAAGGGCGAGGCGGGCGAGGAGCGCAGGATCAGCATCGGCGTAAACCTTGAGGCGGGAGGGGCGGCGAAACGGGGTCGGCGAGCTCAGCCGTCCGGGCGGATCGGCTCGCAAAGGTAGCGCGGGTTTGGCCCCTGCGCGAGCCGCTCGGTCAGCGCCGGCAGCAGGATGCGGGCCTCGTCGGTCAGCGTCCAGGGCGGGTTGACGATCAAAAGCCCGGTGGCGCTCAAGCCGCCGGCAGCCTCGGGCCGGTCGACGTCGATTTCGAGTCGCAGCAGCTTGCCGATACCGGCCGCCATGATGGCCGAGAGCATGTTCTCGACCGCCCGGCGGTCCTTCACCGGATACCAGAGCGCGTAGATTCCGGTCGGCCATTTGCGGTGCGCGGCGATGAACTGCGCCTCCAGCGTGGCGAATTCGTCGGGCTGTTCGAAGGGCGGGTCGATCAGCACGAGGCCGCGCCGCTCCTTTGGCGGGACATTGCCGCGCAGCGCGTTCCAGCCGTCGATGGCGAGCGCCTTGCAGCGCTGATCGCGGCCGAGCACGGCGGCGAGCTTCTTGTGCGTCTGCGGGTGGAGTTCGGCGGCGATCAGCCGGTCGTCCGCCCGCATCGCCTGCCGGCATAGCCAGGGCGAGCCGGGATAGGCGTCGGGCCCAAACAGCGCGCGCGCGCCAGAGAGCGCATCGCGCCAGGGCTTCAGGATCGTCTCGACGGCGGGCGCCAGCGGCGAGCGGTCGATCCGGGCGACACCGTCCTTCCACTCATGGGTCCGCAGCGCCTCCTCCGAGCCGAGATCGTAGCGGCCGGCCCCGGCATGGGTATCGACGATGCGGTAGGGCGTCTCTTTGGCGTTGAGATGCGCCAGGATGCGCGTCAGCACCGCATGCTTCAGGACGTCGGCGAAGTTTCCGGCATGGAAGCCGTGGCGGTAATTCATCGCCCGCTCTTACGCGGCTTGCGGGCTGCTGTCAGCGTGGCGCGTTCACGGTGATGTCGCGCGTGCGGCAGCCGGAGCGATCGACCTCCTGGCAGGTCTGGAAATTGCGCAGATCCTTGGTGAAGCAGATCCGCACCTCCTGCAGCACGCCGCGGCGGCAGGCGACCGACATCATGTCGGTGCGCAGGCCCGGATTGGCGGCGACGAAGGCGCGTTCGAGGTCGATCGCGGTCCAGTTCTGGTCGCGCTCCACTGTCGCGAGCTGTGGCGGCACCACGATCTTCTCGCGGGCGCGGCGGGTGTCGGCAAAGTAGTCGCTCGGGCTCGATCCCGAGCAGGTGCCGTGCTTGCGCCATTGATGGCGGGCGAGCCCTTCGCTGGGGAACAGCCCGTCCGCCTGCTCCATTGCGATTCGCGAGGGCGTGCGCCCGGCGGGGCCGCAATCGGAGGGGAAGCCGCGCTCGTTCTGCGGCCAGAGCCCATGCACGACGAAGCGCAGATTGGCGCCGTCGCCGCATTGCTCGCGGTTGCGCTCGCGGCCGCCGTCGAGTTCGCAGAAGCCCGGCGACCATGACAGGGCCAGCACATAGAAATCGAATTCGCCCGGCGCGCCGCCGCGTTCGTTGCGCTGCGCCTGCGCACCGCCGGCAAATCCAAGCGCCAGCAGCAGGATGACGGCGCGCGCGATCATGGTCATGCCGCTCAGGGCCGGGCCATCTTGCAGTCGGGCGCATAGGTGCGGTGGCGATCGAGCCCCGAGACGCACCAGTTGACGTTCCAGGTCAGGCCCAGGAAACCGAGATTCTCGCGCACGGAATAATCGACGCGGTGGAGCGTGCCGTCGTTCAGCGCCATGCGCGCCGTGCAGAATCGGCGCGGGATGAAATCGTCGCCGAGCGGACGGAAGCCGATCGGCCGGACCTTGTCATAGGCGACCGCCTGGAGCGGCCCCCAGAACTTGGCCTCGCGCGAGTTGAACCAGCTCGTGATCTCGCCCAGCACGGCCGGATCCTCGCAGGCCGGCAAATTGCCATACATCGGGATGATGCGGTTCTCGGCCCGGTCGGCCGGGTGGACCTGGCGGGCCGAGTAAAACTCGCGGCGGTGATCCGCCTCTGCCGGGGGAATCAGACCAAGGCCGGCAAGGGCCAGCAGGGCGGTTCGCAGCAAAGCGCGGCGCATGGGAGAAGCCTCGTGCGGGACTGTCGAAATGATGCGACACGATGGCTGGCGGGCGAGTCGGGGTCAAGACTGCGACGCCTAGCCCACGCAGGCGAGGGGCCTCTGTTGTATTTTGATCCTGCTGCGGCGTCAGGCCTTGCCGGCCCGCCGCTCCATCACGATCAACGCCAGCCCGGCCGCCACGATGAGCCCCGCGCCGGCCAGCATCTGCGGCGTCGGCCAGTCGGAGAAGACGAGCCAGCCGAAGACCAGCGCCCAGACGATCAGCGTGTACTGATAGGGCACGACGACGGAGGCCTCCGCCAGCTTGAGCGAGCGCGTGACGCACAGATGCGCCACCATGGCGACGATGCCGAGCAGCGCGAGCAGGCCGGTGTCGATCAGCGTCGGCGTGACCCAGCCGAACGGGATCAGGGCAGCGCCCAGAAGCAGCGTGCCGAATGTCTGCCAGCCGACGAGGGTGACGTCGGGCGTGCCGCGCAGGGAGCGCCCCGCGATCATCAGCACGGCGAAGAGCACACTGCCGAGAAGCGCGACCAGCGCCGGCATCGACAGGCTCGCGCCCGACGGGGCCAGCGTCACGACCACGCCGACGAAGCCCGCCAGCACCGCGAGCCAGCGGCCGACCGAGACCTTCTCGCCGAGAATCAGGGCCGCCAGCACCACCACCCAGACCGGCGCCGCCATCCAGATCGTCATCGTGTCGGCGAGCGGCAGATAGGACACCGCCAGATAGAACAGCCCGGACTCGATCGAACCAAGCGCGGCGCGGATCAATTGCAGCCTTGGCCGCTCGGGCTTCAGCGTCCGCATGACGCCCTGTCTGACGATGAAGGGCGTAAGCACGGCGAGCGCGGCTGCGCTGCGGATCAGCAGCAATTGGCCGACCGTATAGGTCGCGACCAGCCATTTCCCCATCACGTCGTTGAGCGAGAACAGCAGGATGCCGAACAGCATCATGCCGATTCCGGCGAGGGTGGCGTTGCGGCTGGGCATGGGCGGGGCTGTCGGCAGTCCAAAGCGGGGAGGCTGCTTTCGCGCATGCCTCCTCCTTGGGCAAGGGCGCACCGCGCAGGAGAGCCCGCGCGGCATGCAAGCCGGGCCATAATTTCGGTATTGACTTAATTAAGTAGATCATGAAATAAGAAGCCATGGATCGCTTTCTCGCCCTCTCCGACCCGACCCGCCGCCGCATCGTCGAGATGCTGGGGAGCGAGGCTTTGGCCGCGGGCGAGATCACGGCGCGGTTCAGCGTGAGCGCGCCGGCGATCTCGCAGCATCTCAAGGTGCTGCGAGAGGCGGGGCTGGTCACGGTCGAGGTCGTCGGCCAGCGCCGGATCTACCGGCTCGATCCGGCCGGGCTCGACGAATTCGACGCCTGGGTCAGCAAGGTGCGCGGCTTCTGGAGCCCGCATCTCGACCTGCTGGAAGAGCAGCTAACGAAAGCCGCCGCAACTGACGGCGAACCCGATGGAGCGAGTGATGACAGTGGCGACAAATGAGTATGGCGTGGTTCTGGAAAGCGGCGCGGTGCGCTTCGAGCGGCTGTTGCCGGGGCCGATCGAGCGGGTCTGGGCCTATCTGGTCGAGGCCGACAAGCGCGCGACATGGTTTTGCGGCGGCGAGACGGAGGCGCGGATCGGCGGCCACATCGCTCTGTTCTTCAAGCATTCGCTGATCACGACCGAGCCGCCGCCGGAAAGCGCGCGCAAGATGAACGATGAAGGCGCGCTGATGAGCGGCACGGTCACAGCCTTCGATCCGCCGCGCCGGCTGGCCTTCAACTGGGTCGGCATGGGCGACCCCAATTCCGATGTCGAGATCGAGCTGGCCCAGGCCGGAGACAAGGTCCGCCTCGTGCTGACGCATCGCAGGCTGGCGACAGCGCAGCGCATGGCGATGGTCGGCAGCGGCTGGCACCTGCATCTCGACCTGCTGGAGGATCAGCTCGCGGGGCGCGAGCCCGGCGGCTTCTGGTCGCGGCATGAGGGGCTGATGGCGGAGTATGCGGTGAGACAGTCCGGCGCGGCATTGTGACGGCCGCGGGCAGGAGAAGGCAATGATGGCCCGGCGGTGACGCCGGGCTGCGGCCCTCTCCGGACGTCAAAGGAGTCTGCTTTAAGAAGGTATGCCTATGGCGGGCGATCTCCTGCGACAGCATGTAAAACGGGATGTGCCGAATGATCCGGCACATTGCGATGTTGACATGGCGGCAGCTTTTGTCTGCCTCAGTCGCCTTAGGAACCATGGCCGATGCCCTGCCATTTGCAAAAGTTATAGAGGGACCATCGATCCCGTGTAGTGTGCAATGCACCAGCACCTTCGCGATCGAGGCTCACTTTGCCGTTTAGCCACTGGACGCCCGACAGCCTGCGCAGAGCCATCCAGGCTGCGGGCGTAGCCCTGTGGTCGTGGAACGTCGCCAAGGACACGTTCGTCATGGACGAGCAGGGCTTCGGCATGTGGGCCGTGGAGCAGACGGCCGACCTCAAGTTCGAGGACTTGTCGGCACGCATCCACCCAGCCGACCGCGATCGCGTCCGCGCCGCGTTCACCGCGACGCGCGGCATCGAGGGGGCCTACGAAACCGACTTCCGCATCATGATCGGCGACGACATACGCTGGATCTCCGCGCGTGGCCTGGGCAACGATTCCGGCATCCATGAGGGCCACATGTACGGGATCTTCCTGGACGTGACCGGACGCAAGCAGGCCGAGGAAGGCCATGAGCTTCTTGCCGGCGAGATGAGCCATCGGGTCAAGAACCTGTTGGCGATCGCGTCGGGGCTGACCCAGATCGCCTCCCGGTCGTCGACAACGGCCGCCGAGATGGCCAAGGATCTGACGACCCGCCTGACGTCGCTGGGCAGGGCCCACGACCTGGTGCGCCCGCTTCCCGGCCATCAGGGCACGGCGGCGCTGCTCGGCGACCTGTTGTCGATCCTGCTGTCGCCCTATGAGGATATGGGCGCATTCAGCGGCCGTATCCGTGTCGCCGTTCCGCGCATGGGCGTCGGCGAAGGCGCGGCGACCACGATCGCCCTGATCATCCACGAGCTGGCGACGAATTCGGTCAAGTACGGCGCGCTCTCGTCGAACGAGGGAACCCTGGACGTTTCCGGATCGCTTGAAGGCGACGACATCAAGATCGTCTGGATGGAGCGAGGCGGTCCTGCCGTCGAGCCGTCCAAGGTCACCGGCTATGGCAGCCGCCTCGTTGCCCGCAGCGTCACCGGGCAACTCAGCGGCGCGATCGATTACGCATGGGAGCCGGAGGGGCTGATCGTGACGCTGACCCTCAAGGTCGCGAAGCTGGCCAGCTAGCCGATCGCGGCCAGCACTTTCAGCAGGTCGTCCTCGGTATAGGGCTTCCTGAGGAACACGGTCTGCTCCGGCATGTCGGCGGCCGACGGCGAGACGCGACCCGACGCCAAAATCAGGACGACGGGCGGCCATCGCTTGCGGACCGCATGGATGAGCTTCAGGCCGTCCATGGATCCAGGCATCTCGATATCCGAGAAGACGACCCGGATATCGGTGCGCGCCTCCAGCAGCAGGATGGCGTCGTCCGCATTGGACGCCTCGACGACGTCGTAGCCGGCGTCCTCGATCATTGCGACCGCATTCATGCGAATGATGGGCTCGTCTTCGACGACCAGAACGACAGGCTTTGCCATCTCTTGCTTTCGGCTGTGACGACTAGCCAACTGCCATCGACGGTCGTTGTTGCCTGAGAATGCAAAGAATTGTCCAGAATAGAGTTAGCGCGCGGTTAATTGTCGCCGAAATCGCTCCATGGCCATGGCGTGAAGCTTTTTTGCCACGACGGCATCGGTCTCAGACCGGCGCATCGCGGGCGTCGCTCGCCCTTGCGAGCCGTGTTCGCGAGACACTAATCCCCACCCCTCAAACCCCGTGCCATAACCACCGCGCTCCGCCCGACCAAGGGGGCTGTCGCGAGGCATCGTGCGGCCGGGCGGGGTAGCGGTGTTCATGGTCGAGGCCGTTGCAGGCAAAGGCCATGGAGGTGTCGTTCGTCGGACGGGCTCAACAGGCAGGCCCGTCTCCTCGCCGGACTCTCACTGACGACGAACCCGAAAGAGAACCGCGCGTGGGGTCGGGCGGCGCCAGACGGCGCTGCCTCGACACTTCGACATCGACATCGACATCGGCACGCAGCCGCCGGCTGCGGCGCCACCCGGCCCCGCGCATCCCCGAAGGATACGCTTGAAGCCAGACCCGAACCCCCGCGGCGAAAGGCCGGTCGGGAAATTTGGTGCGCGCCTCGTCACCATCAAAGCGCGGCACTGGAAGAATCCCTCTCCCCGGGGGGGGTGAGGGACCGCCGCTGATTGCTGAAGCCAGACCGAGCCGTTGCGCCCTTTTGCGGCAACGGCAGGCCCTCATCCGCCCCTGCCGGGGCACCTTCTCCCCTCCGGGAGAAGGGCAGAGGCCGTCGCGCTACAAACTCGCCGCAGCCCTTGCCGCCTGGTCGTATTGCCCGGAGAGCGAGCGCATCGCGGCGGCGATTTCGGAGAGGCGGGCAGGGTCCATGCCGGTGCCCAGCACCGGCTTGACCAGCAACTGTTCGCGGATCTGGGCGTAGCGCAGGCAGGCCTCTTCGCCGGCAGGCGTCACCGCGACTGTCTTCTCCTTGCCCTTGCGACCGGCCTTGAGCAGCTTCATCCGCTCCAGCTTCTTCAGGGCATAGTTGACCAGATGCGTGTCCTCGATGTTGAGGACGAGGCAGATGTCCGCCAGCCGCTTGGGTTTTCCGCGGTGGTTGACGTTGTGCAGCACCAGCACGTCGAGGGGGGACAGGTCGGGATGGCCCGCGGCCGCCATGCAGCGCACCATCCAGCGCTGAAAGGCGTGGACGGTCATATTCATGGCGAACTCGAACTCCGACAGCGCCGGCATCGCGCCCGAGGCGAGATGGCCGGAGGAGACGATCGGGCCGAGGTCGGGGGAATGGGAAACAGGCACTCGTGCAACCCAGATGAGGCGCGGGGGAACCCTCACCCCACGGGGGAGAGGGCAGGGTGAGGGCAGCGCTGCCTTCCCAGGACAGGGCGGGCTGCCCTCATCCGTCAGCGCTGCGCGCTGCCACCTTCTCCCCATCAAAGTCGGCTGTTGCCGACTTTGACACTCTGAGTGCTCATCTCGGGCAAGCCCGAGATGAGTGGGAGAAGGAAGAGCCCTCACATCTTCTTATACGCGTCCACGATCGCCTGACCCTCCGCGCCGGCCTTCTTCAGCCAGTCGGCGGTCAGGGTCTCGCCGGCCTTCTGGAAGCCGCTCTTCAGCGCAGGGGAGGGGGCGAGCACCTTCAGCCCCTTGGCCTTGAGCTGGTCGAGATACCAGTTGGTCTTGTCCTCCCAGGCCTTCCAGCCGCGCGCTTCGGCCGTCTCGGCCGCCTTCAGAACGGCGTCCTGCGTGGCCTTGTCGAGGGCCGCGAAGGCGGCCTTGTTGACCATGGTGGCGTTCTTCGGGATCCAGGCCTGCACGTCGTAGAAATGCGTCAGCGACTCCCAGACCTTGCTGTCGTAGCCGGTGCCGCCCGAGGACATGAAGGAGTTGACCACGCCGGTCGCCAGCGCCTGGGGCAGCTCCGCGGCCTGGATCGTCACCGACTGCATGCCGAGCAACTCGCCCAGCCGCGCCGTGCCGACATTGTAGGAGCGCCACTTCATGCCCTTCATGTCGTCGATCGTGGCGAGATCCTTCTTGGTGTAGACGCCTTGGGGAGCCCACGGCACCATGAACAGCAGCTTGATGCCCTGCGCGTCGAGCTTCTTCTCCACGGCGGCCTTCGAGGCCTTGTAGAGCTTCATCGAGTCGGCGAAGGACGTCGCCAGGAACGGCACCACGTCGATGCCGAAGATCGGATCCTCGTTCTCGTGGATCGAGATCAGGACCTCGCCCATCTGGGCCTGGCCGCTCTGGACCGCGCGCTTGATCTCGGGCGCCTTGAACAGCGAGGCGCCGGGATGGACGGTGATGGTCAGCTTGCCGCCGGTGGCGGCCTCGACGTCCTTGGCGAAGGCGGTCAGGTTTTCGCTGTGGGGGTTGTCGACCGGGTATGCGGCCGGCAGGTTCCATTTGGTCTGCGCGGCGGCCGGGGCGGCGAGCGCCAGTGTGCTGATGCCGAAGGCGAGCGCGGCGGCGGTCAGATGTCTGCGGTTGATCATGACGCTTAATCCCTCTGTTGTTGGCAGGCTTTGTCTTGCAGGCTTGTGGGTCAGTCCGGAAAGGCGAGCTTGGGCAGGTAGAGCACGATCTGCGGGAAGGTGGTGATGATGAGCACGGCGACGTTCAGCAGAATGAAGAACGGAAACGCCGCCTTCGCAACCGTCCAGGTGTCCTTGCCGCTCATGTTCTGCAGCACGAACAGGTTGAAGCCGACCGGCGGGGTGATCTGCGCCATCTCGACATGGATGACGAGGTAGACGCCGAACCAGACCAGGTCGATGCCGGCCTCCTTGACCATGGGCAGAACGATCACCGCCGTCAGGACGATCATCGAGATGCCGTCGATCAGGCAACCGAGGATGATGTACATGCAGGTCAGGGCCAGCACGAGAGCGTGGGTCGAGAGCGACTGGCCCTTGACCCATTCCGCAAGTGCTGCCGGGATGCCGGTATAGGCCATGGCCGCCGTCATGAAGGCCGCGCCCGCCAGGATCAGCATGATCATGCAGGTCAGGCGCGTCGCGCTCATGATGCTCTCGAACAGCGTCGCCCAGGTCAGTGTGCCGCTCCACCAGGCCAGGAACAGCGCTCCGGTGACGCCCCAGGCGGCGCATTCGGTCGCAGTGGCGAAGCCGAGCACGAGCGACAGGAAGACAGCGGCGATCAGAAGCAGGCACGGGGCGAGCTTGGCCGACTGTTTCAGCTTCTCCATGAAGGGCAGAATGGGGTCGCGCGGCGGCGTCTTGCCTGGGTTCAGCAGCGACCAGATGATGACGTAGCCCATATAGAGCGCCATCACGAGCAGGCCGGGCAGGAAGCCGCCGAGGAAGACCTGCAGCACCGAGACGTTGGCGGTGACCGCATAGACCACCATCGGGATCGAAGGCGGGATCAGCAGGCCGAGCGTGCCTGAGCCCGCCAGCGTGCCGAGGCTCAACTGCTCGTCATAACCGCGCTTCTTCAGTTCGGGCAGTGCGATCTTTCCGATCGTCGCGCAGGTCGCCGCCGAAGAGCCCGAGACGGCCGCGAAGATGCCGCAGCCGACGATGTTGGTGTGGATCAGCCGCCCGGGCAGCCATTGCAGCCAGGGCGAGAGCCCCTGGAACATCTGCTCGGAGAGCCGCGTGCGGAACAGGATCTCGCCCATCCAGATGAAGAGCGGCAGGGCGGCCAGCGTCCAGGAGGCCGACGCGCTCCAGACCGATGTCGCCAGGACCTGGCCTATCGGGATGTCGGTGACGAGCACCATGGCGAGCAGGCCGACCAGGCCGAGGCCGATCGCGATCCAGACGCCGCTGGCGAGGATCAGCACCATGAAGCCGAGCAGGCAGATCGAGAGAAGAGGGAGGCTCATGGCGTCAGACTCCCCCGCCCTGTGCAATCCGCTCGATAAGTTCTTCGGCTGATTTTGGGGGTTCGGGCTCATATGTCGGTTTGCCGCCGCGCAGCACGATGACCAACTCGTCCAGGACCGCGATCAGCAGGATGCCGAGGCCGACGACCATGCCCATCTGCGGCATCCAGAGCGGCACCGAAACGACGCCGGTCGACATGTCGAAGAAGCGCCAGGAATCATAGGCGAGCTTGCCGGACTGGAAGGTGAAGTAGCTCAGGAACGCGGCGGCGACCGTCAGCGAGATCAGTTCGGCCATGCGCCGGGCCCGGCCGCGCAGCCGCTCGACCAGCAGGCCGACGCGGATCATCTCGCCCTTCTTGAAGGTGTGCGCCGTGCCCAGAAACGCTGTCGCGACCATCGCCCAGGAGGCGAAGTCGTCGCCCGAAGGCACATTGAAATTGATCTCGCGCCCGACCGAGAGCAGCATCATCAGGACGAAGATGGTGACGAGGCCAAGGCCTGCGGCGTAGCCGGCGAACAGATAGAGGGCGTCGAGCGAGCGGCGGATCATCGATCGCGTGCTCCATGGCGAATTCGCCATGCGTCGATTGCCAGGAGTGGTCCCGTCATCGCATCCTCCACTTGCATGAACCGGCCCGGCCCCTCAGCCATGTTCCGGTCACAATCGCGATCCTAGCCGGCGAAATCGGCTTGTCAACGTTTCATCGACGATTTATCGATGAAACGTCAGCGGGCCGTTTGCCCGCCTGTCCGGCACGGCGGGGAGCATTCACATGACGACGGGTCGCTGGGACTTCTGGATCGACCGTGGCGGCACCTTCACCGACGTGGTCGGCCGCGACCCTGCTGGCAAGCTCCATGCCAGAAAGCTCCTGTCGGAGAATCCGGGCGCCTATCGAGACGCCGCCGTGCAGGGAATCCGCGACCATCTCGGGCTGAAAGCCGGCGATCCGATCCCGGCCGGGCTCGTCGACGAGGTCCGGATGGGCACGACGGTCGCGACCAATGCGCTGCTGGAGCGCAAGGGCGACCGCACGCTGCTGGTGATCACCAAAGGCTTCCGCGACGCGCTGCGCATCGGCTACCAGGCACGCCCCGACATCTTCGCCAAGGAAATCGTCAAGCCCGAGCAGCTCTACGACGCCGTGGTCGAGGTCGACGAGCGCGTGCTGGCCGATGGCGCGGTCGAGCGCGCGCCGAACGAGGGGGCGATCCGGGCCGATCTGCAGGCGCAGTACGACGCCGGGTTCCGGGCCGTCGCGATCGTCTTCATGCACGCCTATCGCTATCCGGGCCACGAGCAGGTGGCGGCGAGGATCGCCCGCGAGATCGGCTTTCCGCAGGTCTCGGTCAGCCACGAGGTCTCGCCGCTGATCAAGCTGGTCGGCCGCGGGGATACGGCGGTGGTCGATGCCTATCTCTCGCCGATCCTGGGGCGCTATGTGGCGCAGGTGTCGGAGGAACTGGGGATCGGCTCCAGCCTTGGCGAGCATGGTTCCTCTCTCCCCCCTGGTGGGGGAGAGATGGAGAGGGGGGGCGTCCCGCCTGGTGAGCACTCGCCCGGTCGATCGCCCCCCACCCCAACCCCTCCCCACGAGGGGGAGGGGCTTAGCGCAGCGCCAATCCGCCTGATGTTCATGATGTCCTCGGGCGGCTTGACCGCCGCCGAACTGTTCCAGGGCAAGGATGCCATTCTCTCCGGTCCAGCCGGCGGCGTCGTCGGACTGGCCGAGACCGGCCGTTCGGCCGGATTCGACAAGGTCATCGGCTTCGACATGGGCGGCACCTCGACCGACGTCGCCCATTTCGACGGCGAGTATGAGCGCGCCTTCGAGACCGAGGTTGCCGGCGTGCGCATGCGCGCGCCGATGATGCTGATCCATACGGTGGCTGCCGGCGGCGGCTCCATTCTGCACTACGACGGCGCGCGCTTCCGCGTCGGCCCGGATTCCGCCGGGGCCAATCCTGGGCCGGCCGCCTATCGCCGCGGCGGGCCGCTCGCGGTCACCGACGCCAACGTCATGGTCGGCAAGCTGATCCCCGACTACTTCCCGCCGATTTTCGGCGAGACCCGCGACCAGCCGCTCGATGTCGAGACCGTGCGGGAGAAATTCGCAGCGCTTGCAGCCGAGGTCGGCGATGGGCGCAGCGCGGAGGAGGTCGCCGACGGCTTCATCCAGATCGCGGTCGCCAACATGGCCGAGGCGATCAAGAAGATCTCGGTGCAGCGCGGCTACGATATCACGCGTTATGCGCTGAACTCGTTTGGCGGCGCGGGCGGGCAGCATGCCTGCCTGGTGGCGGACGCGCTCGGCATCAAGACCGTGCTGCTGCACCCGTTCTCCGGCCTGCTCTCGGCCTATGGCATGGGCCTGGCCGAAATCCGCTCGACGCGGACGGCCGCGCTCGATGCAGCCCTGGACGGCGCGGTCAAGGCTGCGATCGCAGGCGTCGCGGGCAAGCTCGCGGCCGAAACACGCGCCGAGCTGACCGGGCAGGGCGTGCCCTCTGCCGACATCGCGATCCTGACCCGCGCTCATATCCGCTATGCCGGCACGGACACCGCGATTGCTGTCGCAGCCGGCGAAGAGTCTGCGATGCGCGACGCCTTCCAGGCGGCGCACAAGGCGCGCTTCGGCTTCATGGATGCGAGCAAGGCGCTGGTCGTCGAGGCGTTCGAGGTTGAGGCGATCGGCGGTGGGGCGAAGTTCGAGGAGCCGTCATCGGCCGAGCTCGCAGGCGAGCCGGCGGTCGCCGAGCGCACGCGCCTGTTCTCGAAGGGCCGTTGGCACGAAGCGGCCGTGGTGCGGCGCGAGGCGATGTCTCCCGGCCAGCAGGTCGCAGGGCCGGCGATTATCATCGAGCCCAACCAGACCGTCGTGGTCGAGGAGGGCTGGTCGGCGAAGCTGACCGCGAAGGACCATCTCGTCCTCGTCCGCGCCAAGGCGCTGGTCCAGAACGCCGCGATCGGCACGAAAGCCGATCCGGTGATGCTGGAGATCTTCAACAACCTGTTCATGTCGATCGCCGAGCAGATGGGCGTGACGCTGCAGAACACCGCCTATTCGGTGAACATCAAGGAGCGGCTCGACTTCTCCTGCGCCGTGTTCGACCAGACCGCCGCGCTGGTGGCGAATGCGCCGCATATGCCGGTGCATCTCGGCTCGATGGACAAGTCGGTCGAGACGGTGATCGCCAACAACCCGGTCATCAAGCCCGGCGACGTCTACTGCCTGAACGCGCCCTATAATGGCGGCACGCATCTGCCCGACATCACGGTCTGCACCCCGGTCTTCGACGCCGGCGACAGGGACATCCTGTTCTGGGTGGCGAGCCGGGGCCACCACGCCGATGTCGGCGGCACCGCGCCGGGCTCGATGTCGCCGCTTGCGACCGTGATCGAGGAGGAAGGCGTCTATATCGACAACTTCAAGATCGTCGATCGGGGCCGCTTCTGCGAGGATGAGCTTGTCGCGCTGCTGAAGGGCGCGCGCTATCCGGTGCGCAACGTCGTCCAGAACGTCAACGATCTCAAGGCGCAGATCGCCGCCAACGAAAAGGGCGTCGCCGAACTGCGCAAGATGATCGCCTCCTTCGGGCTCGACGTGGTGCAGGCCTATATGGGCCATGTCCAGGACAACGCCGCCGAGAGCGTGGCGCGGCTCCTGACCCGCCTGCACGACGCCGAGTTCACCTATCCGATGGACCAGTGCTGCGCGATCAAGGTCAGGATCACCATCGATCGCGACAGGCGCGAGGCGACGGTCGATTTCACCGGCACCTCGCCGCAGCGGCCCGACAATTTCAACGCGCCCGCGCCGGTGACGCGGGCCGCCGTGCTCTACGTCTTCCGGGTGATGGTCGATGACGCGATCCCGATGAACGCCGGGTGTCTCCGGCCGATCAGGATCGTCATTCCCGAGGGCTCGATGCTGTCGCCGCGCTATCCAGCCGCCGTGGTCGCGGGCAATGTCGAGGTGTCGCAGGCGGTGACCAACACGCTGTTCGGCGCGCTGGAGGCGATGTCGTGCTCGCAGGGGACGATGAACAACCTCACCTTCGGCAATGACGAATACCAGTATTACGAGACGATCTGCTCGGGCTCGCCGGCCGGGCCGGGTTTTCACGGGACGTCGGGCGTCCACGTCCACATGACCAACTCCCGCCTGACCGATCCGGAAATCCTGGAGACGCGCTTTCCCGTCGTGCTGGAGGATTTCCACATCCGGCCGGGTTCTGGCGGGCGCGGCGAATGGAACGCCGGCGACGGCACCTCGCGCACCATCCGCTTCCTCAAGACGATGGACTGCGCGATCCTCTCGGCCCACCGGAAGGTGCGTCCCTTCGGCATGAAGGGCGGCGAACCGGGACAGCTTGGCAGGACGACCGTGCGCAGACTCTCGGGCGCGGTCGAGGAGTTGAAGCCGTCCGACCAGACGCTGCTGCAGGCCGGCGAGGCGGTGACGGTGATCACGCCGACGGCGGGAGGGTATGGCAAGGCGAGGGGGTAGAGCTTAGCCCAAATCCGTTTGGGCGAAGTCGTTGCCTTTGTAGAGCAGCACCGCGTCGTGTCCCTTGGCGCAGGCATAGGCGAAGCAATCGCCGAAATTCAGTGCGGCCGAACTGCCGACCGCACGGCCATAACGTTTCGCCGCTTCTATCGCGTTTCGGCCGATCTCGGGCGTGATCGTGATCTCGGTTGCGCCCAAGTCGGCGAGGAATTGCGTGACGCTGGCTTGTGCCGACGCGATCAGAGGCGCGTCGACGGCCTTGCCGGTGTCGCGAGCTTTCTTGGCGGCCAAAGACAGCACCGCCTCGAAGAGACCGGGTGGTGATACAAGAAAGGGCGGCGCTGACGTCTCGATGCGATCCAGCAAAGCTGCGCGATCGCTTTCACGTCCGAGAATGGCGACGATGACCGAGGCGTCGAGATAGGTCATATCTCCCACATCTCGTCAGTAAACGCCTTCATGTCGAAATCGCTTTCGCCCGCTCCCATGGTGTCGGCGAGCGCCATGCTTTTGGCAATCCGCTCTTCCAGCGGCCGCGCCGACTCGATCCGGCTGATTTCCCGTTTCAGCGCGAGACGGACGGCTTCGGTCTTGGTCCGCGTTCCAGCCAGATGCTGGACGCGGCTCGCGAGCGCATCGACCTCGTCGTCGCGAATGTAGAGGGGCATGACGCATCTCCTATTTGAATATTCACATGAAGCCATATGGATATTCATGCAAGCGGATTGAGCGTTTTCGCTGATCAGCGCGTGGCCCCGATGCGCTCGCGGCTGTTCCGGTCAACGGCCAAGCAGCTTAGCTTAGGACACCATAGGAGACCTCCCCATGCCCCAGACCTGGATGATCACCGGCGCCAATCGCGGCATCGGGCTTGCGCTGACGATTGAGCTTTTGCGGCGCGGCGACCATGTCGTGGCAGCCGCGCGCAATCCCTGGGGCGGGGCGCTGGCGGAGCTTGCCGCCGAGCATACCGGTGCAGTGACGCCGCTCGAACTCGACGTCACCTCCGACAAGAGCGTCGCGGCGGCGAAGGCGGCGCTCGGCAATAAGCCGCTCGACGTGCTGCTCAACAATGCCGGCGTGCTGGGCGTGCGCGGCGAGGAGAGCGCGCTGGCGATGGATTTCGCGATGTGGCGCGAGGTCTTCGAGGTCAATGTCTATGCGCCGCTCAGGGTGGCGCAGGCTTTTCTGCCGAATGTCGAAGCCGGGCAGGGCCGCAAGATCGCGACGATCTCCAGCCGCATGGGCTCGATCGGAGCCAACCCGTCGGGCTCGCTCGCCTATCGCTCCTCCAAGGCGGCGGTGAACATGACGATGGTGGTGTTCGGCAATGCCGTGCGCGAGCGCAACATCGCCTCGCTGCTGTTCCATCCCGGCTGGGTCCGCACCGATATGGGCGGCGGCGGGGCCGACATCGCGCCCCATGAAAGCGCGGCGGGCCTGATTTCGACGATCGACGCGTCGGGGATGGCGGAGACGAACAGTTTTCGAAACTGGACCGGCGAGCCGATCGCGTGGTGAGCATGGACCTCGGCGCGGCGCTGCCCTAATCCTCGCTGCCCGATATCGGCAGGAACCCATCATGATCCGCATCACGCTCGCCGGCTGCACCGGCTGGGTCGGCAAGGCGCTGGTCGCCGCGATTTCGGCCGCGCCCGATCTCGAACTCGTCGCCGGCATTTCGCGCAAGGCGGCGGGGCGCGATCTTGGCGAGGCGGCGGGGCTTCCCGCCAATGGCCTGCCGGTGTTCCCGACCATGGCGGAGGCGCTGTTCGTGCCATCGGACGTCGTCATCGACTACACCAAACCCGACAGCGTGAAGGGCAATGTGCTGGCCGCGATCTCGGGCGGGCGGCATGTCGTCGTCGGCGCGTCGGGCATGACGGCGGACGATTACGCCGAGATCGAATCGGCGGCGCTCGCGGCCGGCGTCGGCGTGCTTGCGGCGGGTAATTTCTCGATCACGGCGACGCTGCTCAGGCGCTTTGCCCGCGAGGCGGTGCGATATGTGCCCGATGTCGAGATCATCGACTACGCCTCGCCGGGCAAGCCCGACACGCCGTCCGGCACCGGCCGCGAACTGGGCGAGACGCTGGCCGCCGAGCGGATGGCCGCCACGTCGAAGCCCGTCGCAGAACTCGGGGGTGTGAAGGAAACGCGCGGCGGCGCGATCGGCACACCCAACCCGGTGCAGGTGCATTCGCTGCGGATGCCCGGATTCGTCTTGTCCTGCGAGGCGGTGTTCGGGCTGCCCGACGAGCGGCTGGTGATCCGCCACGATGCGGGAACCTCCGCCGCGCCTTATGTCGGCGGCACGCTGCTGGCGGCGCGGCGTGTTTCAGAGCAGGCGGGCCTGCGGCGCGGACTCGACAGCCTGATGGGCTGAAGCGGCATGTTGCGCTGCATGATGATCGGGCGATGTTATACATCGCGGCCGTTTCGTTATTCGGCTAATATATTGAAATATATGAGTCATTTTTATTCGCGTTAACCCGCTGTTCGTTCGCGCCTGCGAAACCGGATCGGCTTGGACGGCGATGGCGGCGGCGATGCAAAAACTGGGTTTGACGGCGAAGATCAGTCTGCTTTTTGCGCTGCTCGGTCTGGCGGCCGGGCTTGGATTGTTCAGCGCCGTGCGCGGGATCGACGAAATCCGCGAGATCGACCGGCAGGCCCTTGCCGACCTCGCCTTGGCCAACAAGGCGGCGCTGCTCGCCAACCGCGTGGCGCAGACATCGTTGCTGAGCCGGTTCGACGACACGGCCGGCGACCGCGCCGTGGCGGCGGCGCTGGACCAGATCGACGCAGCGGTCGAGCTGACCGATTCGGCGCGCGCCAGCCTGATTGCGGCCCTCCCGGCGACGATCAGGCGCGATAATCCGACGCTCGACCCGAGCATCAGGACCTTCATCGCCTTCCAGCGCGACATCGTGACAATGGGTCGCGAGATCTCGCCCAAGGCCGCGCTGGTCGAGGCCGCGGCCGACGCCGCGCGTCAGAACGTCCGCGACATCATCGCGACGACCGCGAAACTGACGGACGAGTTGAACCGCGGCGCGCAGCTTAGCGCGGCGCAGTCCGACGCGCTCGCGAGGTCGCTGCGGCTGCGAGTCATCGTCACCGCGCTGTGCCTGCCGCTTGTCGGCGCGCTCTTCGTGATCTATCTGCTGCGCACCCGCCTGACCCGGCCCTTGCGCGAGCTGATGGCTGCGATCGATCAGGCCAGTTCGTCGAGCCGGATCATCGAGGTGCCGCACCAGGCGCGTGGCGACGAGATCGGCCAGCTCGCCCGCACGGTGAGGAGCCTGAGCGAGGTGCGCGCCACCTTGATGACGCGCGAGGCCGAGGCCGACCTCGCCGGCGAGCATCAGCGCTCGCGCACGCGGGAACTGACCCGGATCGCCGACGAGTTCGAGGCGCGGATCGGTGCGCTGCTTGGCCAGATCGCCGGGTCCAGCGACGTGCTGCGGCGAGCGCTGCAGGATTCGGCGGTTCGGGCGCAGCAGGTCTCGCAGAGCACCGAGACGGCGGCTGCGGCCGTCGGTGGCGCCGCGGCCGGGGCCAATCGCAGCGCGGACGCGTCGCTGCGGCTCGAACAGGTGATCGGACAGATCAATATGGAGGTGCGCCGCGCCTCGGTGATGGCCACGGCCGCCACGCAGAAAGCGGCAGGCACGCGCGATCTGGTCGAGCGCCTGACGGAAAACGCCGGCCAGATCCGGGATGTCGTCGGCATCATCGAGGCGATCGCCCGGCAGACCAACCTGCTGGCGCTCAATGCGACGATCGAGGCGGCGCGAGCCGGCACGCATGGCCGCGGCTTCGCCGTCGTCGCCAATGAGGTGAAGGCGCTGGCCGGGCAGACGGCGGCCGCCACGGCCCGGATCGTGGCGCGGATCGGAGCCGTGGACGATGCGCTGTCCCATGCGGCCGAGGCGATCCCCGCCATTGTCACGAGCCTGTCCGCGCTGGAGCAGACCAGCACGGAAATCTCGACCATGGTCGGCTCCCATACCGAGCAGCTCGGCTCGCTCGGCGACACGGTCTCGCGCATCTCCGACGTCATCGGCACGGCCGGCGGCGCGATGACGGAGATCGTCGACGCCAACAGCGAAGCGGTCCGGCAGGCCGACCGCGGCGCCGATGGAGCGCGTGATCTCGACCAGCGGATCGCGGCGTTGCAGAGCGAGGCGCTCGAATTCGCCCGGCGGTTGCGCGCTGCGTAGTGTAGCGGCCGCTGCAGGGCTTGCCAGTCGATTGCGACTCGGCCCCATTGCGGCATGGATTTTCAGATCGCCCGCCTTCGATGAACTGGTCGCCGCAGCAGGACGCCGCGTTGAGCGAGGTCGCGCGCTGGCTGCAGGCGGGCTCACCGCAGCTCTTCCGGCTGTTCGGCTATGCCGGCACCGGCAAGACCACGCTGGCGCGCCATATCGCCGAGGCCGTCGATGGCGACGTCGTCTTCGCAGCCTTCACCGGCAAGGCTGCGCTGGTCTTGCGCAACAAGGGCTGCGCCGGGGCGCAGACGATCCATTCGCTGATCTACCGCTCCCGCGGGGTCGACGAGGAGAGCCCGGTCTTCACGCTCAACCGCGAGAGCCTCGCAGCCAAGGCCAAGCTGATCATCATCGACGAATGCTCGATGGTCGACGAGGACCTCGGCAAGGACCTGCTCTCCTTCGGCACGCCGGTGCTGGTGCTGGGCGACCCGGCGCAGTTGCCGCCGGTCAAGGGCGGCGGTTTCTTCACCGAGGTTCAGCCCGACATCATGCTGACAGAGGTGCATCGCCAGGCCGCCGACAACCCGATCGTGCGGATGTCGATGATCGTGCGCGAGGGTGGACGGCTCGATGTCGGCGACTACGGCCAGAGCCGGGTGATCCGCCGCGCCGAGGTCAATCCCGAGATGGTGCTGGGCTGCGACCAGGTGCTGGTCGGCATGAACCGGACGCGGCGCTCCTATAATGCCCGCATCCGGCAGTTGATGGGCCGCACCGAGACCGTGCCGGTGGCTGGCGAAAAACTCGTCTGCCTGCGCAACGACAAGAGCAAGGGCCTGCTCAATGGCGGCTCATGGATCGTGCAGGAGCTGAAAACCTCGAAGAAGGGCCTCGTCACCATGCGCGTGACGCCGGAGGACGATACGGCGGGCAAGCCGGTCAAGGTCTCGGTGCTGCCGAACTTCTTCGACGGCACCGAGGACGAGGTCGCCTGGGAACTGCGCCGGCACACCGACGAGTTCACCTTCGGCTACGCCCTGACGGTGCATAAGGCGCAAGGCTCGCAATGGAACGACATCGTCCTGTTCAACGAGGATTTCGCGTTCAGGGAGCACCGGGCGCGGTGGCTGTATACGGGCCTGACGCGGGCGGCCGAGACGATTACGGTGGTGGTGTGAAGTGGCTTGCCTGTGACGGACGGGGTCAGCTTTGGGTCGAAAGCGGCCACCGCGCGGGTGGTTCAGCACCTGCCCACAATACGAGGATTTCGAGATTTGCGAGCGCGTTGGATCGGCTTGATCGCTATCACACTGCTAGGCGTTCCTTGGACGTTGTTTGCGCTCGCAAACCGCCAAATACAGCGCGAGACCCTGCCATCGAAATTCAAGCTCGGGTGGTTTTATGCAGAGGGAAGCTGCGACGGCTTTCGAGCGTATGCGTTCGGCCTGTCGGAGTGGTCGGCCAAAGAGATCACACAACAGGGCATCGCATACTTCGCCGATATCGACGCGGGCGATCATGCAGCAGTCAGACAGATTTATCACGGCGAGTGGAAGGCGACACCTCTCCCGTCGTCGTTTTTTGGAGATGGGCTAGCCTCTACTTTGCAATGCGGCGAAAAAGGTTCGCTGCTCTGGCCAAGGGGCATAACAGAGGCGCTAAAGCGATCTGGAAGCTACTATCGACAGTCGGGGATGAGAGTTCTCTTCGTGCTTCCCGAACTTGGTTTAGTTGTTGGAGCCTCGGGTTAGGCGCACCGCGATGTCCGCAAAGGGTCGGGTGCGGACGCTGCTCGGCGGCTAGTCACAGGAGGCGGTAGAGCCGGTCGCCCCAACCCTGAAAATATCTGCGACAGGAAAATCGGCATATAGCTTGGCGGCGGCTGCAAGGTGATTGGGAACATGGCTCAAAAATCTGAGCAATAGGTCGTCGAGTTCCTCGGGGGTCAGGGTCTCGGGAGCTTCGCAGAATTTGACATAGCGATGCAGATCATCGAGCCAATCGGTCATGTGAAATGCAACGTCGCGTGCAATCTCTGGAGTCAACCCCATTTCCTTCAGAGCCGCACGTTCTATGCAGCTTTGAATAAGTGCGGCATCAAACATCGTGTATCCTCCTGCTAAACGGAAGCATGCAGGCGACCCTGACTTCATACAACTTCCGCAACGGGTCGTGAGCTGACCACTGACATGCTTTCCCTCTGATTTTCTCTGTGACAGTCATGCAGATGAGATGTTTAAAAAAATGACGGCGAAGCGTCTATTGAAAATCATAAGGTCGTTAAGTCATGGAAAAGACCATACTAATTTGGACCATCTCTTTGATTTTAATGTCTATCGTGATATGGGCGCTTACTTTCGTATTTATTAATGTTCCAGTTTTTCTGGCTCCGATAATTTCTATCGGCGTCGGCTACTTAACACATCGTGTATTAAGCTCTATCTTGAAGGCCTGAAAATTTAGCTGACGATTCCTTTTTGTGATGAATTTGCGCGGCCTGCAATGTCTGAGAAGGGTCGAGAGCCGACAATCGTAGCCGTCGCGCCGTCTTGTAACAGCCCCACCTTCTCACAACGCCTGCGAGGTCGTCCCCTTCGCCACGATCGGGCCGGTCGGGCGGCCGGTCGGCGAACCTGTCGCGGGTTCGATCGTGATTTCGAAGAGCTGGTCGCGGCCGAGCGGCAATTGGTCGAGGCGCAACGGCGTCGTCCGGGCGCGGTCGATCAGGCCGACCGAGCGCGGGCCGACCGAACGGTCCCAGAGCGTCCAGATTTCGAGCGCCATGCCCGGCGGAACCGCGATGTTCTGCAGCGGCACCATCTCGACGCGGCGGTCGGGATAGGTGTTGACGACGGCGGTCGCGATGCCGGCCTCGGTCAGCAGGACCGCGACATAGACCGGCTGGCGCTGGGCCCGGTCGAGCGCCGCGAACAGGCCGACCGCCAGCAGCAGGCTCGCCAACGCGCCGGCCAGTGCCGCGCCGCGCCAGATAAACAGGCTGTTCCACCAGTCGGCGAGGCGGCTTCCGGCCGAAGCCGTCGCCAGTGCAGGGCGAGCCCCCGTCTGCGCCGTCATGCCAAGATCGGCCTCGATGCGCGGCCAGAGGCCGGACGGCGGCGCGATCGGCCTCACCGCGGCGTCGATCGGATGCAGATGGGCGCGCCAGCGCTCGACGGAATCCGCCAGGGCGCGGTCGCTGTCGAGCCGGCGCGCGAAAGCGACGAGGTCGGCGCCCTCCAGGAGCCCCAGCACATATTCGCCGGCGAGCGCATCGCGCTCTGGCGGGGTCAGGATCATGTCTGCCGAGGCGCTCATCCGAGGCATTCCTTGAGCGACATCAGCGAGCGCCTGATCCAGGATTTCACGGTGCCGATCGGCATGCTCATTTTGCCGGCGATCTCGCCATGCGTCAGCCCCTGCACGAAGGCGAGCAGCACGATGCCGCGCCGCTGCGGGGGCAGCGTCTCCAGGCAGGCGCGCAGCGCCTTGGCGTCGGATAGTTTCGACATGACCGTCTCGGGATCGTCCTCTTCGCTCGCCATGTCCTCGGCGACAGGTTCCTCACTCGTCTCCGTCCGCTTCTCGTCCCGCAGGATCGACAGGGACCGGTTGCGCAGGATCGCGTAGATCCAGGTCAGGCCGCTGCCGCGCTCGGGGTCGAAACGCGCCGCATGCCGCCAGATAAGAACAAAGGCATCCTGCACAGCCTCCTCGGCGAGCGCCCGACGCTTCAGCAAACGCTGCGCCACTCCAAGCATACGCCCCGACTCAACGTCATAGATGCGCTTGAGCGCTAATTTATCGCCGGATGCGCAGGCCCTGAGCGCGGACTCGATCTCGCTCGCCTTGCCCGAGGGCTCCCTGGCCCTGCCCGACGACGTGGCGTCGCTCGCCATCCCTGTCTCCCTCACTGGCGGAGCTTGCTTGCGGGGTTCAGCCGCAGGATTTCCGCCAGCCTGTTGTTACACGCTCGCATCGCCTGCGGATGCCTGCCGATTTTTTATTTTTCCGCGCGCATCCGCAACCGTCGGTCGGCGTTATCCCTCACATCGCTGCAGCGGATACCCGTAACCGACATGAGGATCTACATCATGAACCGGACCACCCGCCACGCCCTCCTCGCCACGACGCTTTTGTGCGCCGCCGCGAGCGCGTCCCATTCCGCCCAGGCCGGCACGCTCGCCGCGCTCTCTGGCGACAACACACTGACCATGATCGACACGGCCACCATGAAGGCCGGCGCGTCGATGAATGTGACCGGCATCACCGGCAAGATCGCCGGCATCGATGTCCGTCCCGCCGACGGCATGCTCTACGCGCTCTCCGTCGACGGCACGATCTACACCGTCGACAAGGCCGGCAAGGCGACGATGAAGTCGAAGATGGACACCGTCCTCGACGCCAAGGCCATGGCCACCGTCGATTTCAACCCTGCCGCAGACCGGCTGCGGGTGATCGGCTCCGATGGCGCCAATCTCCGCGTCAATGTCGATGACGGAAAGGTCACCACCGACGGCAAGCTGAAATTCGCCGAGACCGACGTCAACAAGGGCGCGCCGATGATCGTGGCTGGCGCCTACACCAACTCGGTCAAGGGCACGAAAGAGACCGCGCTCTACGACATCGACGCCACGACCGGCACTTTTCTCAAGCAGGCGCCGCCCAATGACGGCGTACTCGGTGCTGTCGGCAAGCTCGGCGTGATGCCGAAGGCGATCGCCTTCGACATCGAAACCGACGCCTCGGGTGGCAACACCGGCTGGCTGCTCGCCGATGGCGCGCTGCACAAGGTCGATCTCGCCACCGGCAAGGCCTCGATGGTTGGAAAGGTCACCGGGCTGAGCGCGCCTGTGCGTGATGTCGCGGCGCTTCCGGCGTCGTAACGCCTGCGAAGACCTGACCAATCGTTCGGGAGCGCCGCCGTCTCGCAAGAGGCGGCGGCGCTTTTTTATCGATTTCCTCGTGTTTTGACTGCCGACTGCGCGAACGGTTCCGAAGGCATCGCGATTTGTCGGCGTTCGGTTCGGGATTTCGCCACAGTTGGGCAGGCACACTGCCGTCGTCTGATCCGTATTCGATCGCAATCGGAGACCGCTCATGGCGTCCGACCCGAGAGCCGGAGGCATCGGCCTGCAGCGTTTCGGCCTTGGCTATCGGGCTGGCCAACCTGATGATCTGCGCAGCCGCGCCCGTGATATCCTGCTGGCGGAGATCGCGGCCGGCCAGCCGCCGCAGCCGCAGGCGCTGAGCTATTCCGGCGCAGCGGAGATCGGGGCCGCGCTCTACGCCTTCGAGGATGAGGAGAAGATCGCGCGCGAGGCGAAACGCGTGGCCGGACAGGCAGCACCCGGAATGCAAGTCGCGGCAGCCGGTCCCCAGAACCAGATGGCCCAGCCAGTGCGTTCGCCCAACGAGCCCGCGCTGCCCTACCGGACCTATCGCGACGAGGCGAAGGCGCGCATCGAGCTGGCGCTTCTCCCCGATGGCGGGTTCGGTGAGCGGCTGGTGCAGTTCTGGTCGAACCATTTTTGCATCGCCGCGACCAAGAGCAACATGACCCGGATCATGGCCGGGGCCTATGAGCGCGAGGCGATCCGCCCACATGTCTTCGGCCGCTTCGCCGACATGCTGGTCGCGGCCGAAAGCCATCCGGCGATGCTCGAGTTCCTCGACAACCGGCTCTCGATCGGCCCCGGCTCGCCCGCCGGAAAGCGGCGCGGGCGCGGGCTGAACGAGAACCTGGCGCGTGAAATCCTCGAACTGCATACGCTGGGCGTCTCGGGCGGTTACGCGCAGGCCGACGTCACCAGTCTGGCGCGGATCATTACCGGCTGGACCGTGGTCGGGCGCGAGGGCGTGCTCGGCTTTCCGGGTTCGTTTGCCTTCAATGCCGGGTTGCACGAGCCGGGCGCGCAGGCGCTGCTTGGCAAGAGCTACGGCCAGCCGGGCAAGTCGCAAGGGCTGGCGGCGTTGAGCGACCTTGCAAACCATCCGGCGACGGCGCGCTTTATCGCCTTCAAGCTCGCCCGGCATTTTGTCGCCGACGCGCCGCCGGCGGGGCTGGTCGATCTGCTGACACAGACGTTCAGCCGGACGGAGGGCGATCTCGCCGCCGTCTCGCGGGCGTTGATCGAGTCGCATGAGGCGTGGAGCGCCGAGCCTACAAAAATCCGCGCGCCGCAGGAGTTCCTGATCGCGTCCTTCCGCGCGCTTGGGCGAAAACCGGATTTCGGCCAGATCGTCGGGCCGCTGACGGCGATGGGCCAGATGCTGTGGCAGCCCTCGGGTCCGAACGGCTACCCCGACGGCAACGATTCCTGGGCGACGCCCGAAGGGATCAAGACGCGCATCGACGTCGCGGCCGGCTGGGGCCGGCAGGCGGCGGGTAGTGCACCGGACCCGCGTCTGCTGGTCGAGCAGGTGCTGGGTCCGCTCGCCTCGCCCGAGACCAGGCAGGCGGTGGCGCGCGCCGAAAGCAAGCCGCAGGCGCTCGCGCTCCTGCTGATGTCGCCCGAGTTCCAGCGGAGGTGAGCGCCATGGTGGATCATGACGACGACTGCGAGGCGATGACGCCGTCGCGACGGGCCGTGCTCGGCGCGGCGGGCGCTCTCTTCGCCTGGTCCTTCGTGCCGAAATTCGCCTATGCTGCCGCGGGCGCGCGCGATCCGCGCTTCCTGTTGGTGGTGCTGCGCGGCGCACTCGACGGCTTGTCGGCGGTGCCGCCGATCGGTGATCCCGATTACGCGGCCTTACGCGAGGGCATCGCGCTCACCAGGGACGGGCCGGATGCGGCGCTGCCGCTCGATGGCTTCTTTTACCTGCACCCGGCGATGCCGAATCTGGCGCGGCTCTATGCGGGTGGGCAGGCTGCAATCGTCCATGCGGCGGCGACCGGCTATCGCGAGCGCTCGCATTTCGACGGGCAGGACGTGCTCGAAAGCGGGCAGAGCGGTCCCGGCAAGACCGAGAGCGGCTGGCTCAACCGGCTGATCGCCAGCCTGCCGCCGGGCGAGACGGTGGCGCGGCGCGGCGTGCTCGGCGTCGGCGTCGTGCCGCCGCTGGTGGTGCGCGGCGAGGCGCCGATCCTGGGCTGGGCGCCGCCGCGCATGGCGCGCGCCGGCTCGGACCTGATGATGCGGCTCGGCGATCTGTACGGGCAGCGCGATCCGGCTCTGGCGCGGGCGCTGGCCCAGGCGGTCGAGACCGAAGCCATCGCCCAGCGACGCGGCATGGGAGGCGAGGTGCGCGGCGGTCAGGGACCCGACTCGGCCGAGGGCATGAAGCGCATCGCCGAGGGCGCGGCCGGGCTGGTGGGCGCCGATGATGGCCCGCGCATCGCCGCGCTCGCCTTCGAGGGCTGGGACACCCATGCCAATGAGGGCGGTGCGCAAGGCCGGCTGGCGCAATTGCTGGGAGGTTTGGACGGCGCGCTCGCCACCTTCGAGCAGGGCTTGAAGCCCGTCTGGAAGGATACGGTGGTGATGGTGGTGACGGAGTTTGGCCGCACGGCGAAGGTCAACGGCACGGTCGGCACCGATCACGGCACCGGCACGGTCGCCTTCCTGGTCGGCGGCGCGGTCAAGGGCGGGCGGATGATCGCCGACTGGCCGGGGCTGAAGCCGGAACAGCTCTACGACAAGCGCGATCTCAGGCCGACGACGGATCTTCGCGCCGTGGCGAAGGGGGTCGTGTCGGAGCTGTTTGGACTGTCGGGGCCGGTGCTGGCGGAGCGGGTGTTTCCCGGCACGGACGGTATGGGCCCGATGCAGGGGCTGGTTGGGTAGGGCGTTTTTCTTCTTCCCCGACGGGAGAAGGAGCTATGCCCACTCCCGCTGCGCCAGCTTCGCCTCGAAGGCGTCGATCTTGCCGGCCTTCTCCATCGTCAGGCCGATATCGTCGAGGCCGTTCATCAGGCAGTGCTTGCGGAAGGGGTCGATCTCGAAGGTGACCGTGCCGCCATCGGGGCCGGTGATCTCCTGCTTGGCCAGATCGACCGTCAGCGTCGCGTTGGAACCGCGATCGGCGTCGTCGAACAGTTTTTCCAGATCTTCGGACTTCACCACGATCGGCAGGATGCCGTTCTTGAAGCAGTTGTTGTAGAAAATGTCGGCGAAGCTCGTCGAGATCACGCAGCGTATGCCGAAATCCAGCAGCGCCCAGGGCGCGTGTTCGCGCGAGGAGCCGCAGCCGAAATTGTCGCCGGCGACCAAGATTTCCGATTTGCGATAGGCCGGCTGATTCAGCACGAAATCGGGGTTTTCCGAGCCGTCCTCCCTGTAGCGCATCTCCGAGAACAGCGCGGAGCCCAGGCCCGTGCGCTTGATCGTCTTGAGGTACTGCTTGGGGATGATCATGTCGGTATCGACATTGATCACCTTCAGCGGCGCGGGCGTGGAGGTCAGCGTGGTGAAGGGCTGCATGGCGTTCGGCTCCTGATCGCAGCGTGTTTAGCCGACCTGCCTGCCGGCGCAAAGATCGCAATGACGGAATAGCCGTCAGATGTAGGCGATATACCGCCCCGCCGCCGCCACCCCGAGCCAGACCACCAGCGAGATCGCGGCCGGAACCCGCGCGCCGCGCGCCGTCATGCCTGGATAGCCGCGCTTCAGCGCCCGCTCCAGCCAGATCACGTTGAGGAGCGCAATCGCGATCAGAGCCAACTTGAGCAGGAAGGACGGGTTTCTGATGATTGCGCTCGCCTCCGGCGTGAACAGGACGATCCCGCTGACGAGGAGCGTGACGAAGGCGCCGATGGCGAGCGGGCGGAAACGGCGGATGACGCTCTCGCTGGCATCCTCGCGCAACGCGCCGAGTACGCGCAGATCCATGATCGCGACGCTGGCGAAGAAGACCAGCGCGGCCAGCACATGGACGACGTTTGCGACCGGATAGAGATATACCGCGTCGCGGATCAACTGGCCCAGTGGCGAGCGTTCGAGCAGCTGGAACAGGTTCTGGACGCCATGCTCCACCGCCTCACCTCAACTCGTAGCGCTTGCCGGCGACCTCGATCCATTCCGCCCGCATTTCGCCCTGCTTGACGCGGCTGGGATAGCCATAGGCCGTGATCGTGCTGCCGACCTTGATCAAGGCCTCGACCGCGCCGCGCGACTGCATGCGCGAGGGCGGGGCGAAGGTCAGCTCCCACGCCTTGCCATCAGTGGCGGTGATGTCGACATGAACATGAGGGTTGGCGAATTCGAGCGTCTTGACCGGTCCGGTCAGCGTCACCGGGTTCTGCGCGTCATAGGAGCCCCAGCCGTGATGGGCCAGCGCGGCTGCGGGCAAGGCGAGGGCGAGGGCGAGGGCGGCGAGTGTGAGGCGGCGCATGGGGCTGTCTCCGGTTCCGTCGGCTGTGCTTACCCAAGTAGAGGCGGCGAAGGCGTCGTCAATGTGACCGCGCGGGACGTCAGGATTGCGCCGTCAACAGCTTGAATCCGGCAAAGGCGAAGACTGCGGAGAGGCAGGCCTCCGCGCGTCGCCGCACCCTGCGATAGCCCACGATCATGGACGGCGTCGAGAACAGCACGGCATAGCCCTGGTTGATTGCCAGCGAGATCAGGCCGCAGCCGAGGACGATGGCGCAGATGATCACGAAGGGCGCGTCTGGACGCAGGCCAAGCGCGATGATCGCGGTCCAGCCCAGGATCGCTTTCGGGTTGGTCAGGTGCATCAGGAAGCCGCGCAGATATGTCCTGCGGCCCGAGGCGACGGTCGGCGGGGGCGGCGGATCGGTCCGCAGCGCCGAGCGGGCCGAGCGCCAGGCGAGGAACAGCAGATAGAGCCCGCCGACGATCTTGATGGCGTAGAGCGCGCCCGGATGGGCCGCGATCAGGGCCGAGACGCCGAGCGCAGCCAGAATGCCCCAGGTCAGCGAGCCGGTGGTGACGCCGAGCCCCAGGATCATGCCGGCGCGCCGGCCGCGCTCCATCGCGGTCGCCATCACCATCAGGTTGCTCGGGCCGGGGCTGGCGACCGCGAACATCTGGGCGGAATAGACGAGGGCCAGGTCCGGCCAATGCCGGATCAGTTCGTCGAGCATGCGCTACCTTTCCGCCTCCGCCTCGATCGCTTCCATGTCCTCGTCGGAGAAGCCGAAATGATGGCCGATCTCGTGGACGAGCACATGGGTGACGATATGGCCGAGGCTTTCGTCGTTCTCGGCCCAGTAGTCGAGGATCGGGCGGCGGTAGAGATGGATGGTGTTTGGCATCTGGCCGGTCTGCGGGGCATAGCCCTGCTGCGGCAGGCCGACGCCGGAGAACAGGCCGAGGATGTCGAAGGGGCTCTCGGCCTCCAGTTCCTTGAGCACGTCGTCCTCGGGGAATTCGGTGACGTTGAAAACAACGTCGCTGCAGAGCGCGCGGAATTCATCTGGCAGACGGTCGAAGGCAAGTTGGGCCATCACCTCGAAATCGGCGATCGACGGGGCTTTCGCCGAGTCCCAGTCCTGTGCGGCATTGGCTTCCGCATGGCTGCTCGCACTGGCGGAAGCGCTGACCGAGGGAACGCTGCCCATCACCAGATCTTCAGCTGATGGCCGAGCCACCAGGCGAGCACGATGACGCCGAGCAAGGAGAGCGTGCGGCCGACGCGGCGGCCCCAGAGTTCGGCGGCGTTGTCCTGCGGGGCGTCCTTGCCGGAGAAATGCTCGGCGGCGCGCGCCATCGACGAGCCGAGGAAGCTCTCATTGTCGCGCTTGACGCGGTCGAGCGCGGCCTGCGCCTCGGCCGCGCGGGCGGCTTCGCGGGGGTCGTTGGTCATTTCACGACGCCGGGGGCGGCACGACCCGCGAGCATGCCATCCAGCGACAGATCCTCATCGATATCGGGCCAGTGAACGCCGATGCCAGGTCCGAGAATTTCCCAGTTGTCGCGTTGGGTTGGCGTGGCGTTCAGGAGTCGGGGATACCAGAACAAGGGCGTGCCGAGCGCCCTGCCGTCGGACAGATCGACGAACAGCATGGTCTCGTCGCAGCGGACATTGCGGATGGCGATCCTATCCGTAGCCTTTGCAGTAGTCATTCCAGCGTTCCTGAAGAAAGGTTTTCCGGTCCCTGACGATCGCCATTATGCGCCCGAGTTCCTTGGCGGGAAAGCCTCCGGTGTCGGCGAAGGTGGGATCGTGGAGCCAGAGCTTATCGCGCTGAACGTGCAGATGCGCGGGCTCGACGCAGTCTGCGCCAAAGAAAAAGAAGCGATACGGCGCCTCTCTTGGAGCCGTTGGCACCGGCGTCGCTCCTCATGCTCAGCAGCGACGCCGGCGCCCCATGCACTCACCCCATCGTCCTGACATCGACAAACCGCCCCGCCAGCGCAGCCGCCGCCGCCATCACCGGAGAGACCAGATGCGTGCGGCCCTTGAAGCCCTGCCGGCCCTCGAAATTGCGGTTCGAGGTCGAGGCCGCGCGTTGGCCGGGCTTGAGCTGGTCGGGGTTCATGCCGAGGCACATCGAGCAACCCGGCTCGCGCCATTCGAAGCCCGCCGCGAGGAAGATCTTGTCGAGCCCCTCGGCTTCCGCCTGCTGCTTCACCAGCCCCGAGCCCGGCACGATCATGGCATAGTCGAGCGAGCCCGCGATCTTCTTGCCCTCGACGACCTTCGCCACTGCCCGAAGGTCCTCGATGCGGCCATTGGTGCAGGAGCCGATCCAGATCACGTCGAGCGGGATCTCGGTCATCTTCGTGCCGGCGGTCAGGCCCATATAGTCGAGCGCGCGCTGCTTGGAGGTGCGCTTGGTCTCGTCGGCGATCAGGGCAGGGTCCGGCACCGCGCCGGCCACCGAAACCACATCCTCCGGGCTCGTGCCCCATGAGACGATCGGCGGCAGGTTACTGGCGTCGAGCTTGACGATACGGTCGAAGAACGCGCCCTCGTCCGTGCGCAGCGTCTCCCAGTATCGCACGGCGGCGTCCCAGGCTTCGCCCTTCGGCGCCATCGGCCGGCCCTTGAGATAGGCATAGGCCTTCTCGTCCGGGGCGATCATGCCACCGCGCGCGCCGCCCTCGATCGACATGTTGCAGACCGTCATGCGGCCTTCCATCGACAATGCGCGGATCGCCTCGCCGGCATATTCGATCACCGAGCCGGTGCCGCCTGCGGTGCCGATCTCGCCGATGATGGCGAGCGTGATGTCCTTGGCGGTGACGCCGTTGACTGCCACGCCGTCCACCTGGACGAGCATGTTCTTCGCCTTTTTCTGGATCAGCGTCTGGGTGGCGAGCACATGCTCGACCTCCGAGGTGCCGATGCCATGCGCCAATGCTCCAAAAGCACCGTGCGTCGAGGTGTGGCTGTCGCCGCAGACGATCGTGGTGCCGGGCAGTGTGAAGCCCTGCTCGGGGCCGACGATGTGGACGATGCCCTGGCGGATATCGAGTTCGTCGAAATACTGGACGCCGAAGTCCTTCGCGTTCTTCGCCAGCGCCTCGACCTGGATGCGGCTCTCTTCTTCGGCGATGCCCTTGGAGCGGTCGGTGGTCGGGATGTTGTGGTCGACCACGGCCAGCGTCTTGTGCGGGGCATGGACCTTGCGGCCGGTCATGCGCAGGCCCTCGAAGGCCTGCGGGCTCGTGACCTCATGGACGAGGTGGCGGTCGATGTAGAGCAGGCAGGTGCCGTCTTCCTGCCGGTCGACGATGTGGTCGTCGAAGATCTTGTCGTAGAGGGTGCGGGGCGTTGCAGACGTCATGGCGTTTTAGCCTTTTGCGGAGTCTTGGATACCAGTCGAAAGGGTCCGGCGTTCAGGCCGGAGGTCGCAGCGCATCGGCCTGTCGCCGGCCGGTCTCAGGCGCGCGTAAGGCCTGCGGCGATCGAAGCGGTGAAGCGTCCGAAGAAGCGCCAGGGCAGGCGGGCATGGTCGTCGATCGCGGCGAACCCTTGCGTCGTGGGCATGCGGCGCAGGTTCACCTCGCGGCGAACGATGCGGCGGCTGCCATCCTCGACCTGTCGGGCTCTCGTCATGGCGCGGTTCTAACAGTTCCAGAGTGAGGCGGCAACGAAACGCGTGGCCGGCCGCGCATGCGGGGCGCATTCTGCGTGCATGGCTCTTCCGGCGTCTTGCCGCTGCCATCGAAACAGCGCAAGCCTTCGCGTGTCCGGCGCGACGACGCGCCGCTTGCGAGGCAGGTGACGAGATGCTGCGGTTCTTCCCCTTCATGGTCCTGGCGGTCGTCGCCTATGCCATCCCCGTGGCGATCACCGGCGTGCCGCTGACGCGCGAACTCGCCGGTTTCACCTTGCCGTCCGGCACGCGCTTCGCCTTGACGATGAGCGAATTGCTGCTGGCGATCTCGACGATCGTGCTGTTCTTCGAGATCATGAACGCGACCAGCGCGAAATCGAGCTCGATCCTCAATCACGGCCTGTCGATGCTGGTCTTCATCGCCTGTTTCGTCGGCTTCCTGCTGATCCCGGGCTTCGGCACCGGCACCTTCCTGATCATCACGCTGATGGCGCTGGTCGACGTGGTGGCGGGCTATTCGATCTCGATCCTGACCGCGCGGCGGGACATGACCTTTGGCGGGCAGGAGTAGGCTACGTCCAGCATCCCATCATTCTCTCCGTCTTCCCGGACAAGCGGCGTAGCCGCGCAGGTCCGGGATGACGGCGCGGGTGGTGAAAGGGTTGCCCCCCAACGAAAAACGCGGCCCCGAAGGACCGCGTTTCGAAACTCTCTGCCGCTGAAGCCTGAGGCTTACTTCTTGGCTTCGGCCTTGGCGCCCTTGGGCGGACGGGCCTCGACGCGCTCGGCGATGCGGGCCGATTTGCCGCGACGATCGCGCAGGTAATAGAGCTTGGCGCGGCGCACCTTGCCCTTGCGGATGACCTTGATCGAATCGAGGTTGGGCGAGAACAGCGGGAAGACGCGCTCGACGCCCTCGCCATAGCTGATCTTGCGGACGGTGAAGCTCTGGTTCAGGCCGCCGCCATTGCGGGCGATGCAGACGCCCTCATAGGCCTGAACGCGGCTGCGCTCGCCTTCCTTGACCTTGACGTTGACCTGCACGGTGTCGCCGGGCTGGAAATGCGGGATGTCCTTGCCCTCGCTGAGGCGGGCGACCTGCTCGGCGTCGAGCTGCTCGATGATGTTCACGTGTCTTCTCCATATGCCGTTGTCGCGTGTGTTCACGCGGGCGTTACGGCGCGCTGTTTTCAGTTGAGTGCGCGGGCCATACAGGAGGCCACGCGGTTTGTCGAGCGCGGGGCTTTCGCAAAAGCGGTTTGGCCGGCAAGCGGCGCTTGGCCTGACGCGCGAGGCTGTGCATAGGCTTTCGCCCAGCCAGAACAAGGCGCCAAGGATCGAAGCATCATGCCGGACAGCATTCAACGCGTCGCCCTCGTCACCGGCGCGGCGCGCGGCATCGGGCTCGCCACAGCGAAGCTCTTCCTTGCCGAGGGCTGGCGCGTCGCGCTGCTCGATGTCGAAAGCGAGGTGTTGGCGCAGGCCATGGCGGAGATCGCGCAGCCGCAGGAGACGCTGGCGCTGAGCTGCGACCTCGGCGATCCGGCCCAGATCACGGCCGCCTTCGCAGCGGTCGCCGCCCGCTTCGGGCGGCTCGACGCGCTGGTCAACAATGCTGGCACGGCGGTGTTCAAGCCATTGCTGGAGACGACGCTTGAGGAGTGGAACCGGGTCATGGCGGTCAACCTGACCGGGCCGTTCCTGACCAGCCAGGCGGCGGCCGCGCTGATGGCGGATGGCGGCGGCGGCGCGATCGTCAACATCACCTCGATCTCGGGCCTGCGCGCCTCGACCCTGCGCGTCGCCTACGGCACCTCGAAGGCCGCGCTCGCCCACCTCACCAAGCAGCAGGCGGCGGAGTTGGCCTCGCTCGGAATCCGCGTCAACGCGGTCGCGCCCGGCCCGGTCGACACCGCCATGGCCAAGGCGGTGCACAGCCCCGAGATCAGGGCCGACTATCGCGACGCCATCCCGCTCGCCCGCTACGGGCTGGAGGAGGAACTGGCGCAGGCGATCGTGTTTCTGTGCAGCGACAAGGCGAGCTACATCACCGGGCAAATCCTGGCGGTCGATGGCGGGTTCGACGCGGCTGGCATCGGGCTCGCGACACTGCGGGGCGAGCGCCGCAACAGGTGACGCGTCCGCTGGCGATCCCATACATAGGCTGCGGGACTTCGGTTCCTGTGCGCAAAGCGTTATCCAGTCTGGCGCAGAGTGAACCCCTTATGGGGATCGGCCGCGCTTGCCAGCTGGAGCGACTAACGGCAATCTTGGACCTGCAAGGGCCTTGGCGAGTGTATTTCGCCGGGAAGAAAGACATGGAAAGTTCGACATCATGATCATCGACGGTCGCAATGCCGATGCCGGCACGGTGGACGAGACCGCTCTGTCGGGGCCGCGGGCGGGGCTTCTCGGCCGCCGCTCCTTTCTGGCCGGCGCTGCCGCCAGCCTCGGCGCGCTGGGGCTCGGCGGGTGCGTGACGCAGGACGGCATGAGCCTTGCCGAGGCGCAGAAGCTCTACGGGCCGGTGCCCGAGGAGAAGTTCCCGATTCCGGCGGCCGACATCAGCAGGCTCGATCCGAAATACTACCGCCGGACGGTCGCCTACGATACGAAGGAAGCGCCCGGCACGATCATCGTCGATCCGGGCAACTACCATGTCTACCGCGTCGAGGGCGACGGTTCCGCCACGCGCTATGGCGCGAATGTGGGGCGCGACGGCTTCCGCTGGAGCGGCGACGCTTATGTCGGGCGCAAGGCCGAATGGGCGACCTGGACGCCGCCCCGGGAAATGATCAAGCGCCAGCCGGAGGTGGCGGTGTGGGCCCGCGGCATGCCGGGCGGCCTCGAAAATCCGCTCGGCGCCCGCACGCTCTACATGTACCAGAACGGCCGCTACACCCTCTACACGATCTACGCCTCAAGCGATCCCGACACGATCGGAGACGGCATCACCAGCGGCTGCGTCGGCCTGCTCAGCCAGGACATGATGCACCTTTACGATCGGACGCCGGTCAAGACGAAGGTGATCGTGCTGCCGGCGTAGCAAGGGCGTCGGAATCCGGTCCGGTCAGCGTGTATCTGCACGGGCCGGGCTGATCCGAGGGCCTGCACGCTGGACCACCCGACAGCGGTGATGAGTATCATCGGGTCCAATGGTGTCGGCCGCCCTTGGTGCGCGGCAGGATCTCCGCCCGTTCGCCGCAGCGCAGCACATATTCCCCCTTGCGCGCCGCCCCCAACGGCGCGAACCTCCCACTCGACATCCCTCTTCGACGGCCGCCCGACTCTGTCGGGCCGGAGCGACCGCCGCCCGACCGGCGTGGGCGCTTATATTATTTCGCGCTCCGCCGGCCTCCCGCCGCGCGTGACCGGATTTCGCCTCCGATCCAGCGGCTCACACCCGAAGGAGGACGACGATGACTCAAAGCCCCCGGAGCGCAGGAGACGGCAACGGCGTCAGAGGAACGGGGCCGCGATGCATCGCGCTCGTCGGTCCCTTCCAGAGCGGCAAGACGACCTTGTTCGAAAGCATCGTCGAGCGCTGCGGCGGCTTGTCCCGAGCAGGCTCGGTGAAGGCCGGCAACAGCCTCGGCGACGCAAGCCCTGAGGCCCGCGCCCACCAGATGAGCACGGAGCCGAATGTCGCGACCGTCGACTTCCTCGGCGAGCGCTTCAGCTTCATCGACTGTCCGGGCTCGGTCGAATTCCTGCACGAGATGCGCCATGTGCTGCCTGCGGTCGACGCAGCCGTCGTGGTCTGCGAGGCCGATGACCGCAAGATCCCGGCGCTGGAGCTCGTGCTGCGCGAGCTTGAGGAGGCCGACATCCCGCGCTTCCTGTTCCTCAACAAGATCGATTGCGCCGCGCGCCGCGTCCGCGAGACGCTTCCGCTGCTGCAGCGCGCCTCGCGCACGCCGCTGCTGCTGCGCCAGATCCCGATCTGGAAGAACGGCATCGCGGTCGGCTTCATCGACCTCGCGCTGGAGCGGGCCTTCATCTATCGCGAGCATGCGCCCAGCGAGATCGTGCCGCTGGCCGATGCCGAGATTGGGCGCGAGAAGGATGCGCGCTTCTCCATGCTGGAGACGCTCGCCGACCATGACGACGCGCTCATGGAGGATTTGCTCGGCGATATGGAGCCGCCGCGCGACCGCGTTTTCGACGATCTCGCGCGGGAATTGCAGCATGGCCATGTCGTGCCGGTGCTGATCGGCTCGGCCGAGCGCGGCAATGGCGTGACGCGGCTGCTCAAGGCGCTGCGACACGAGGCGCCTGGGCTGGCGACGACGCGCGGGCGCATCGGCGTGGTGGATGACGGGGCGCCCCTGGCTCAGGTGATCAAGTCCTGGCATTCGAGCCATGGCGGCAAGGTTTCGCTGGCGCGGATGCTGCGCGGAAGGCTGTCCGAGGGTGACGTCGTCACCGCCTCGGGAGGGGGCGAGGCGCGGATCGCCGGCGTGGTCGACCTCAAGGGTTCCGACCACGGCCGCCGGCCCGCCGTCGAGGAGGGCGAGGTTGCGGGGCTGCTGCGGCTGGAGGGCGTCGGCACGGGCGAAGCGCTGTCCCCAGGCAAGGCCCGGCCGCCGCTGATCGTCTCGATCGCGCCGCCGGAGCCTGTGCATGCGCTGGCCGTGTCGGTGAAGGACCGCAAGGACGATGTCAGGCTCGCCGCCGCTCTCGCCCGCATCAGCGAGGAAGACCCCGCGCTGATCGTGACGCAATTGCCGGAGTTCGGCGAGACGCGGCTGTCGGGGCAGGGCGAGATGCATCTGCGCGTGACGCTGGAGCGGCTTTCGGGCCGCTATGGCGTCAGCGTCGAGAGCGGACCGCCGCAGATCGGCCATCGCGAGAGCATCAGGGGCAAGGCTTCGGCGCGCGGCCGCCACCGCAAGCAGAGCGGCGGGCACGGGCAATATGGCGATGTCGTGCTGGAGGTCGAGGCGCTGCCGCGCGGGGAGGGCATCCGCTTCATCGACCGCGTGGTCGGCGGCGCGGTGCCCCGCAACTACATCGCCTCGGTCGAGGCCGGCATGCGCGACTACTGCCAATGCGGCCCGCTCGGTTTCCCGCTGGTCGATCTTGCGGTGACGCTGACCGACGGCTCGCATCACAGCGTCGATTCTTCCGACATGGCCTTCCGGCAGGCGGCGCGGATCGCGATGGCGGAAGCCGTGCCGCAGGCGCGGCCGGTGCTACTGGAGCCCGTGCTGATGGTCGAGGTCGTGGTGCCGTCCGACGCGATGTCGCGCGCCTCGGCGATCGTCTCGGCCCGGCGCGGACAGATCCTCGGCTACGATTCCCGACCTGGCTGGCGCGGCTGGGACCAGATCAACGCGTTGATCCCGGAGGCGGAGATGACGGGGCTGATCGTCGAGCTCCGCTCGGCCACGGCCGGCGTCGGCTCGTTCTCGGCGCGCTTCGACCATCTTGCCGAACTCGCCGGCAAACCGGCCGACGCGATCGTCTCCGCGCATGCCCAGGCTTATGCTTTGGCTCATGCGCGCTGAGCCGACTGTGTCGAAAGAGGTTCATATCTAAACCTTGTGCCGATTTAGCGATGGCGGGCGCTTGCGTCCGCCGTCGTGGTTTCGCAGTGTGTGCGCAGCAAAACAGTCCGCAACGGCCGCGATCGCGGCCGGAATGCGGAGTGCAAGGGAGGACATCGACCATGAACGCGATGACAGGCGCGCCGAAACCCGAACAGCGGCCCTGGCTGGCGCATTATCCGCAGGCCGTGCCGCCGCAAATCGACGCCGACAAGGTCGGCACGCTGGCCGATCTGATCCGCACCGCCTGCACCACCTATGCGGACCGCCCTGCTTTCGAGAGCTTCGGCAAGACGATCTCATTTGCCGAGACCGGCCGCGCCGCGCAGGCCTTCGCCACATGGCTGCAAAGCAAGGGCTTCAAGAAGGGCGACCGCATCGCGCTGATGATGCCCAACATCCTGGCTTATCCGGCGACGATCTTCGGCGCGCTGCTGGGGGGCTTCACCGTCGTCAACGTCAACCCGCTCTATACGGCGCGCGAACTGACCCACCAGATCAACGATTCCGGCGCGCGGGCGCTCGTCGTGATCGAGAACTTCGCCCATGTCGTCGAGGAAGCGAAGCCGAACCTGAAGCTGGAGGCGATCGTGGTCGCCACCGCCGGCGACCTGATGGGCTTCAAGGGCACGATCGTCAATTTCGTCGCTCGCAAGATCAAGAAGGTGGTCAAGCCCTTCAGCCTGCCGGGCTCGGTGGCCCTGAAGACCATCCTTGCAGGCCCCGCCGCCATGGCGCCCGTCACGGTGACGCCCGACGACATCGCCTTCCTGCAATATACCGGCGGCACGACAGGCGTCGCCAAGGGCGCGACGCTGAGCCACCGCAACGTCGCCTCCAATGTCGAGCAGGCCAATCTCTGGCTCGGCTGGGCGCTGGAGCCGCCGCTCGGAAAGAGCGACTACCAGCACGTCATGGTGACGGCGCTGCCGCTTTATCACATCTTCGCTCTGACCTGCTGCTGCATGTTCATGCTGCGCATCGGCGCCAAGGGCTTGCTGATCGCCAACCCGCGCGACATCGCCGGCTTCGTCAAGACGCTGAAGACGAGCCGGATTACGCTCTTTTCCGGCGTCAACACGCTCTACAATGCGCTCGCCAGCCATCCCGAGATCAGGGACGTCGACTTCTCCGAGATGCGCTTTGCGGTCGCCGGCGGCATGGCGACCCAGGCCGCCGTCGCCAAGCGCTGGAAGGACGTCACGGGCAAGCCGATCGTCGAGGGCTACGGCCTGTCGGAAACCTCGCCGGTCGCCTCGATCAATCGGCCCGATACGGCCGAGTTCACCGGCACGATCGGCTTTCCGCTGCCATCGACCGATTTCGCCATTCGCGACGCCGAGGGCAACGACATGCCCTATGGCGAGCCCGGCGAGATCTGCATCCGCGGGCCGCAGGTGATGGTCGGCTACTGGAACCGTCCCGACGAGACCGCCAAGGTGATGACGGCGGACGGCTTCTTCCGCAGCGGCGATGTCGGCGTGATGCTGCCCAATGGCGAGGTGAAGATCGTCGACCGGATGAAGGACATGGTCCTGGTCTCGGGCTTCAACGTCTATCCCAACGAGGTCGAGGACGTGCTTGCCTCCCATCCCGGCGTGCTGGAGGCGGCCGTGATCGGCCTGCCCGACGAGCATTCGGGCGAGGCGGTGACGGCCTTCGTGGTCAAGCGCGACGAGGGGCTGACGGCGGACGCGCTGCGTGCCTTCTGCAAGGAGAGCCTGACCGGCTACAAGGTGCCCAAGCAGATCGTCTTTCGCGAGAGCCTGCCCAAGACCAATGTCGGCAAGGTGCTGCGCCGCGCGCTGCGCGAGGAGGTCTCGGGGCAGGGGTGACGCGGCATGGCGGAGGGTTCGTCGGCATCAGAGGCAGTTGAATATGAGTTCGGCCGGCTGGACGGCACAAGTCGTATACCCGACGACTTTGATGCGCCACTGCCGGACGAGGTCTTGAAACTGTTCAACGGCGAGTGATGTGCGCCGACAGGGCGCTTCAGGACCTTCCGAACTGGTCAGGCTTGCTTGATCGGGCGTCTCAAGCCGCGATCAGAGCCTTCTCGTCCGCCACCTTCGCCGACACCGCGACGATCTCTCCCGCCACCACATCCCGCCCGAAGCGCACCGGCGTGAAATCCTCGGCGCGGCCGGTGTTCCCGCGCTCGGTCAGCACCGAGAGCGGCCTGCCGATGCGATCCGCGAGATGGCGGCCCTGCGCCTGGGCCGCCGCCCCGCGCAGGCGTGCCGCACGCTCGGAGACGAGCGTGCCTGAAAGCTGCGGCATGCGCGCGGCCGGCGTGCCGGGGCGCGGCGAATAGGGGAAGACGTGGACGAAGGCCAGGTTGCATTCGCCGATCAGGTCGAGCGAGCGCTGGAACATGGCCTCGTCCTCGGTCGGGAAGCCGGCGATCAGGTCCGCGCCGAAGGCGATCTCGGGGCGGAGCGTCCGCATGTCGGAGCAGAAGCGGATGGCCTGATCGCGGCCGTGCCGGCGTTTCATCCGCTTGAGGATGAGGTCGTCGCCGGCCTGCAGCGAGAGATGCAAATGCGGCATCAGGCGCGGTTCCGTCGCGATGGCGTCGCGCAAATCGTCGTCGACCTCGACGGCGTCGATCGAGGAGAGCCGCAGGCGCGGCAGCTCCGGCAGGTCACGCAGGATCGCCTTGACGAGCGTGCCCAGCATCGGCTCGCCGGGCAGGTCATGGCCATAGCTCGTCAGGTCGACGCCGGTCAGCACGATCTCGCGGACGCCGTCCTCGACGATCCGGCGGCACTGGCGCAGCACGGCCTCTTGCGTCAACGAGCGCGAGCGGCCGCGTCCGAACGGGATGACGCAGAAGGTGCAGCGATGGTCGCAGCCGTTCTGAACCTGCACGAAGCCGCGTGTCCGGTTCTGCGCCCGTTCCTGCAGCGCCGGTGCGAGACGGTCCTCGGCCATGATATCGGCGACCGCGATCTTGTCGTCGGGGCTCTGCAGATCACCGCCGGGCAGGCTGTTCGAGCGGGCGAGCGCAGCCCAGCTTTCGGGCCGCAGCTTCTCGGCGTTGCCGAGCACGCGCGCTGTCTCCGGCATGGCGGCAAAGGCAGCCGGGTCGATCTGTGCGGCGCAGCCGGTGACGATCACCGGCCGGCCGGGATCGGCACGGGCTAGACGGCGCACCGCCTGCCGCGCCTGCCGCACCGCCTCCGAGGTGACGGCGCAACTGTTGACGATGGCGATGTCGGCCAGGCCTGCGGCCTGCGCATGCCGACGGATCGTCTCGCCCTCGACGATGTTCAGCCGGCAGCCGAAATTGACGAGCTCCGCCGCCATCAGGCCGCGCGCTCGAACAGGTCCGGCTCCAGCAGGCCGTCCCATTCGAATTCGACCGGGCCGGTCATCAGCACATGGCCGTCGCGCTCGCGCCATTCGATCTCGAGGTCGCCGCCGGGCAGGCTGACGGTCGCCTTGCGGGCCGTGAGTTCGCGCCGGACGGCTGCGACCAGCGCTGCGCAAGCCCCGGAGCCGCAGGCCTGCGTGATGCCCGCGCCGCGCTCCCAGACGCGCAGCACGATGTGGTCAGGCGCGGTGACGGCGGCGAGCTCGATGTTGGCGCGGTCGGGAAAGATCGGGTGGTTTTCCAGCAGCGGGCCGATCTGCGCGAGGTTGAAGCGCCAGGGGTCGTCAACGAAGAAGACCGCATGGGGATTGCCCATGTTGACGGCGCAGGGCGTGTGCAGGATCGGATCGTCGATCGGCCCGATCTGCAGTTCGAAATGGGCCGTGTCGTGAAACGGCTCGGCAAGCGGGATGTCCTCCCAATCCAGCTTCGGCACGCCCATATCGACGGTGAAGACGAGGTCGCTCTCGCGAAAGGCCGGCAGCAGTCCGGCCTTCGTCTGGAGCGTCAGTGTCGTCTTGGTTGAATCACCCATCTCGGGGTCGGCCATCATCGCCCAGGCGACGCAGCGCGTGCCGTTGCCGCAGGCGCCGGCCTCGGAACCGTCGGTGTTGTGGATGCGGATGAAGGCGTCGGTTCCTGGCGTCAGGGGATCGTGCAGCACCATAAGCTGGTCGAAGCGGGCGCGCGGCTCGGCGGCGATGGCGCGGGCGTCGTTTTCGGAGACGCGCAGCTTGGTGCCGCGCAGGTCGAGCACGGTGATCTGGTTGCCGAGGCCGTTCATCTTCAGGAACCGGCGCTGCGCGAGGGCGTTCATTGGGTCACATGTCCGTGGAATAGCGGCTGTATAAACCGGAGCGACGCGAAAAAGCCATCGTCGCCGCTCTCGCTGGCGTGTCTCGGCCGTTCCGCACAGACATGGATAGTCTATGTTGCGCTGCAAGAGCGCGAATCGAGCAGGCTCCCGGACAAGCGACAGGATCAAGGCGATGCGGCATTCTCGGATCAGCATTCTGGCGCTTCTGGCCGGGCTCGGCCTCGCCTCGGCGCTCGCCGCATCGACGCTGCGGGCGCAGACCCGCGTCGCGCCGCCCTCGCCGGTCGAATCCGCCCCGCTCGCGCCGCCGCCGGGCGCGGTTTCACCCGCGCAGACGCCCTTCGCGCCGCCTGCCGCCGTGCCCGAAACGCCGCCCGGCCCGACGCCGGTTCAGCCAGCGCCTGCGCTGCCCGGTCCGGTCACGCCGCAGCCTGTTCAACCCGCGCCGAGCCTGCCCGGCCCTGTCGAGCCGCAGCCCGTCCAGCCGCCTCCGACCCTGCCGGCGCCGGGCCAGCCGCTGACGCCCGTGCCGCCGCAACAGCAGACCGGCACGCCGAACCCCAACGCCACGCTGGCCGGTCGCCCAGGTGACGCCAGCGATGTCGACCAGATCCTGCTCGTCGCCAAGCCGGTGCTGGCGCTGTCAGGGCAGTCGAGCTGGGACCAGGGCTTCGAGAAGCTCTCGGCCAGCTTCCGCATCCTGCGCGATGAAGCCTCCCGCGCCGGCCTCGCCATCGCCGGGCGGCCGCTGACGCTGTTCGTCGAGACCGACGATAACGGCTTCAAATTCGAGGCGATGCTGCCGGTCGACCGTGCGCCCGAGAGCGCCGGCCGGCCGCCGCTCGGCAATGGCGTTCGCGCAAGCCAGTCGCCGGCCGGGCCGTCGCTACGCTTCGTCCACAACGCGCCCTATGACGACATCGATTCGACCTATGAGACGATCACGGCCTATCTCGAGGCCAAGAACATCGTCGCCAAGGACGCCTTCCTTGAGGAGTATGTCAGCGATCTGCGCGACCCGGCCGATCCGAACCTCGAGATCAACGTCTACGTTCAGCCGCGCTGAGCGCTGGTCCCTTACGCCGTCCAGCTCAACCCTGGCCGCATCGGGATGAAGCGCTCCTCGGGCAGCTTCGCTGCGGCCAGCGCGAGCTTGAGCGCTTCGGGCGGGCGCTCGATGCCCTCGTCGGTGAGCTGGAACGTGCCCCAATGGTGGCCGATGGCCCGCTCGGCACGCAATGACAACATGACCTTGACCGCCTCCTCCGGGTTCATGTGGTTGTCCGACATGAACCAGCGCGGCTCATAGGCGCCGATCGGCAGCACGGCGAGCGGGAAGGGGCCATATTCAGCGCCGAGCCGGTCGTAGAGCGAGCCGTCATAGTAGCCGGTGTCGCCGACATGGAAGATTTTTGTCCCTGCGGCTTCGACGATGAAGGAGCACCACAGCGCCATGCGCCGGTCGAATGCGCCGCGCGCCGACCAGTGATAGGTCGGGACCAGCGTCGTCGCAACCTTGTCCGACAGGACGACGCGGTCCTTCCAGTCATGGGCCTCCAGCCGCGCATCGGGGATGCGGGCGCGGATGATCGCATCGTTGCCGAGCGGCACGATCATCCGTGGTTTGTGGGCCGCGTGCAGCCGCGCCAGCGTCGCGAGGTCGAGATGGTCGTAGTGGTTATGCGTGACGAGCACCGCGTCGATCGGCGGCAGGTCCTCGAAGGCGACGCCGGGTGCGTTCACGCGTTTGGGTCCGACGAAGGACAATGGGCTCGCGCGCTCCGCATAAACCGGGTCGATCAGCAGGTTCACACCGGCGACCTGATACAGGAACGAGGCATGGCCGAGATGGACGATGCGGAATCCGTCGAACCGGGCCGGCGGCTTGTCCTGCGGCGGGGCGGGGTAGTGCTCCGGAAACGCCTCGCGCTCGCGCTTTGAGGTCTGCCATTTCCAGACGTCGAGCAGGCTTTTGGTCACCGGCCGGCCGTCGGTGAAGCTCAAGCCGTCGAAATGGTCGCTGACGGGCCCCTGGTAATAGGGATTGCGGGAGCGCGAGAGCGTGGCCCAGGCGACGCCGCCCGAGGAGGCGAGCGCGGTCAGGCCGAGAATGGAGAGGAGCTTGCGACGGGTCATGCCACGTAGGTTGGGCCTCGTTCACGAAGCGTCAAGGGCGGATTGCCCGCATCGGGGCGGTGCTGTCATAGTCTCGTGCGGCAAGGCGGGGGCGGTTCAAGGGAATGCGATCGATCGTTCTGGCAGTCGTGCCGGCCCTTGCCGTCGTCGTGGCGGGCTATCCGGCGCAGGCAGTCGAGCCTTCGCAACCCTGCGGCGATGCCAAGAGCCCCTGCGCCGTGCCGCTGGGCGACTACCATGCGGCCGTGCCGAAGACGCATCTGGCTCCCGGCGAGATGCGGCCTGCCGTACTGTTCTTCCATGGCGCTGGTGGGCTTGGGACGACGGTGCTGGACCAGGCCTCCTTTCTGCGCCCCTTCGTCGAGGCTGGCTATGTCCTGCTCGGCGTCAACGGCCTGATGCGGCCGAGCAACACCTTCGGCACGGGCTGGTCGTTCCGGCCGGAGGGGCCGCAGCAGCGCGACGAACTCGCCTTCGCGAAGCAGGTTCTGGACGACGCGAAGGCGCGGTTTTCGATCGACCGCAGGCGCGTGCTGGTCTCGGGCTTCTCGATCGGCGGGGCGCTGGTCTGGTATCTCGCCTGCAGGGAGCCGGGGCTGGGCGCGGCCTATGCGCCGGTCGCAGGCGGCTTCTGGCGGCCGCACCCGACCTCCTGCGCCGGGCCGATCGACCTGCTCCAGACCCATGGCTGGCGCGACCGCACCGTGCCGCTGGAAGGCCGCCCGCTGCGCGGCGGCGGACTGCATCAGGGCGACATCTTCGAGGGCTTGCAGCTCTGGCGCAGGGTCAATGGCTGCACGGGCGTGAGGCCCGATACGTTCGAGACCAGCGCGATGTTCTGGAGGCGGAACTGGACGGCTTGCGAGAGCGGGCGCGAGATCTCGCTCGTGCTGCACCCGTCCGACCATGACGACGTGCCGAGGGAATGGGCCGGGATGGCGCGGGCCTGGTTCGAGGCGCGGCTGAAGGCCAGGCAGCCCTAAAAGCCCCGTGCCTCCAGCGCAGCCTCGGCTTCCGTGATGTAGTCGCGCACAAGCGGTACGGCGCTCTTGTGCGGGCCGAGCAGCAACTGGAAAACCATGTCGCCGCCGATGTCGAAGGAGATCTCGCAGGCCGACAGGTAGAACTCCCACATCCGGGCGAAGCGCTCGCCCATCATGGCGACGACCTCCTCGCGCCGGGCCATGAAGCGCTTGCGCCAGGCGGCCAGCGTCCAGTGATAGTGCCGCCGCCAGAACTCGCAATCCGACGACCACAGGCCGGTCTGCTCGACGGCGGCGAAGACCTCGGAGAGGGCAGGCGCATAGCCGCCCGGAAAGATGTATTTCTCAAAAAAAGGCCCGGTGAAGCCGGGTGGGCCGACGCGGCCGATGCAATGCACCAGCGCGATGCCGTCCGGCGTCAGCAGGTCGCGGATTTTCTCGAAGTATTCGAGGTAATGCGCGACGCCGACATGCTCCATCATGCCGACCGAGACGACGCGGTCGAAGGTTCCCGTCAGCTCGCGATAGTCCCTGTTGACGAAGGTCACGGCGTCGCCCACGCCGGCCGCCTGCGCGCGGGCTCGGGCCGCCGCCATCTGGTCCGGCGAGACGTTGAGGCCGGTGATCTTCGCGCCGCAGGCCTTGGCCAGATAGATCGCCAGTTCGCCCCAGCCGGAGCCGATGTCGAGCACGCTCATGCCGGGCTCGATCCTGAGCTTGGCGGCGATGTGCCGGAGCTTGGCCTGCTGGGCGGCGGCGAGCCCGACGTCGGGCGAATGCCAGTAGGCGCAGGAATAGGTCATCGTCTCGTCGAGCCAGAGCCGGTAGAACTCGGTCGGGATGTCGTAGTGGTGCTTGACCTTCCTGCCCGCCGCGCCGAGCGGGTTGTGCATGCGGAAGCGCCGGATGCGGAAGCGGATGGCGCGGATCGCCTTCTGGAGCGGGTGCTTGCGCAACTCCGAGCGCTGCAGCCAGAACAGCTCCAGCAAATCGTGGATCGAGGAGCCGTCCTCGAAGTCGATCCGGCCATCCATATAGCCTTCGGCCAGCGCCAGCTCCGGATTCAGGAAGAGTTCGCGTTCGATGCGCTCGTCCTTCAGCCGGATCGTCACCTCGCCGGCGGTCTTGCGCTGGCCGGCGAAGATCAGTTCCTCGCGGCCGGGGCCGAAGACATGGCGCTTGTCGTCGGGCGCGATGACGGTGAGGCGGCCCTTCTTGATGGCGCGCTTCAAAAGCTTGGGCAGGAGCAGCATGCATGGTCCCCGAACGGCGCGCTGACCTTACGGTCAGCAGGCGACGCAGGGAAATGCCCGGAAACGCGCCAGCAACAGGAAGTTGCGCATTGTTGCGCGGATGCACGGGGCCATGTTGCGCCCTGGCGCACCTTGGGCTTAGTCGTCCAAGCGCCGACGATCCGGCGGCATGATGCGGAAACGAAGCGATGTCCTGGCGCGAATTCTGGAACGGCGACAATCCGATCTATGTCTCCGACCGTCACAAGGCGCTGCATTACCGGCAGATCGCCAAGGACATCGTCGGTCATGTCCCAACGCGAGACGCGGTGGTGCTCGACCATGGCTGCGGCGAGGCGCTTTGCGCCGACCGGGTCGCGGCCGCCTGCGGCCGGCTTTATCTCTGCGAGGCCGCGCCCAATGTCCGCGACAGGCTGCGCGCCATGTTCGGCCATCTCGAAACGGTCGCGGTCGTCGCGCCCGAGGAGGTCGAGGCGCTTCCGGACGCCACGCTCGACCTCGTGGTCGCCAATTCGCTGATCCAGTATCTGAAGCCTGACGAACTGATCGCGCTGCTCGGGCTCTGGCGCGAGAAGCTCAAGCCCGGCGGTCATCTCGTGCTCGCCGATGTGATCCCGCCCGATCTCGGACCGCTGAGCGACGCCTCGCAACTGCTCGGCTTCGCCTGGCGCGGCGGCTTCCTGAAGGCGGCGCTGGCGGGCCTCGTGCGCACCGCCTTCTCCGACTACCGCAAGCTCCGGGCTCAGTACGGGCTCTCGACACATACCGCCGAGGGCATCACGGCGCTGATCGCGCAGTCGGGGTTCGAGCAGGTCGAGCGCGTGCCGAATTTCGGGCACAACCCGCAGCGGATGGCGTTCAGGGCGCGTGCGCCGGAGGCCGGCGGCGCGTCCGGGCTGCTGGAACCCGGCTAGAACTGCCAGTTGCCCGGAACCCAAGCGTAGCCGCCGTCGATCTTCAGCATGCGGCCGATCCCGGGGAAGGGGAAGTGGAAACCGAGAACCGGCATCTGCTCCGCGGCCGCCCGGTCGAAAATGCGCCGGCGTGCCGCCAAGGCCGCATCCTTGTCGCGGTCGGGTCCGGGCCGCCACGGATTGTCGATGTTCACGACCGGATGGTAGGCGAGGTCGGTCGTCAGAAGCAGCTGCTCCGTCCCGGAATGGACGAGGAATGCGACCATTCCCGGGGTGTGGCCCGAGGCCGCGATGGCGGCGAGGCCCGGGATGATCTCCCGGCCCGGTTCGTAAAGCTCGACGGCATCGGCGACCGGCTCGAGGCTCCGTTTGATCGCCGCGCCGAAGCGACGCCTGAAATCCTCGGGGACCGGCATGTATGACAGGTCGGGATCGCCACGGACGAAGAAGCCCCAGTCGGCTTTCGGGGCAAGGACGGTGGCCCGCGGAAAGGCCTTGGACCCGTCCGCCATCCGCAGGTTTCCAACATGGTCGGGATGGGTGTGCGAGATCACCACGAGGTCGATATCGGCGGGGGCAAGCCCTATCGCGGCAAGGTTTGCGAAGAGCCGCCCGCCGTCGGGTCCCATGGTCGCGCCGGCGCCGGCTTCGAGCAGTATGCGCCGGCCGCCGGTCTCAATCAGCAGGGTGTTCAGGTTCAGCGTCAGCCGGTCAGTCGGCAGGAAGGCGCGGCGCAGCGCTGTCTGCAGATCCGCTTCCGGGGCGTCTGCGGCATAGATCCGCGGCGGCCCGCCGATCAGGCCGTCGCTCAGCACCGTCGCGCGAATGTCTCCCACGCGGAACCGATAGACGCCGGCATTGCCGGCTGGTTGCGCCTGCGCGACGGCGTCGCCGGGGCGGAACTGGCCCAGGGCAAGGCATGCGCTGCCGGTTGCGGCGGTCAGCATGATGGTTCGGCGGTTGAGGGTCAGGCTGCTCATCTTTGTCTCGCTTGCGTGATCGGTGAGACAGCATGACACCACACTGGCGCTCCGATAATCTTCTCAAAACTGATCAGCTTGATAAGACAGGCTTTGCAATGGACGATGTGCGTCTTGACGGCCTCGAGGTTTTTGCCGCGATCATGCGTCATGGTGGCTTCCGGGCGGCGGCCAGGGAACGAGGCGTGTCGTCCTCGGCGCTGAGCCAGGCGCTGGCGAACCTGGAGGCGGCGCTCGGCATCCGGCTGCTCAACCGGACCACGCGAAGCGTGTCGACCACCGAGGCGGGCGCAAGGCTGCTGGCCCGGCTCGCTCCAGCCCTGGCGGACATCCGCAACGCGCTGGAGGATATCGACCAGTTGCGCGACACGCCTTCGGGCCTGATCCGGATCAACGCGCCCGCGCCGGCGGTCGACCATGTGCTATGTCCGCTCGTATTCGCGTTCATGCGGCTCTACCCGGATGTGAAGATCGAGATCGTCAGCGACGCTGCCCTGATCGACATCGTCGAGCAGGGCTTCGACTGTGGCGTGCGCTTCGGCCGCCAGTTGGCGCAGGATATGATCGCGACCGCGCTGGGCCCGCCGCTGCGCTACGTCATCGTCTGTTCGCCGGCCTACCGGGACGCGCGCAGCATCCCGCGAAATCCCCATGACCTCGTCAATCACGATTGCATCCGTCGCCGGTTTCCCGGAGGGACGATTGCCGCGTGGGATTTCGAAAAGGATGGCGATGCCATGTCGATAGAGCCCGCCGCGCGCCTGACGCTCGGCTCGGCGCATCAGGAGGTGCAGGCCGCGCTGGCGGGCCAGGGCATCGCCCATGTTTTCGACGACTATGCCAGAGCCCATATCGAAGCCGGCCGCCTGATCGAACTCATGCCCGACTGGACCCGCAGGCTACCGAGCTGGTTTCTGTACTACCCCAACCGCCGGCATCACAGCGCCGCCATGCGCGCCTTCATCGCCTATGTGAAGTCCTGTCAATGAGCCTGCCGGGTCGGCTGTCTTCCATATTCGACCCGACGGGCAGACGCCTCAGCCGACATCCCGATCGGCAAAGCTGAAAAACTTGTGTCCGAGGAACGAGAACACCATCACGATTCCGGTCGTGACGAACTGCATCGGCAGATAGGGCAGGCCGGCGCGGGCCACGAAGAGATGCATCAGGATGCCGGTGAGGAGGAAGCCGCCCGCCGCGATCAGGGCGAAGCGCCAGCCGGCCTGCGCATGGCTGCGGGTGGCGTCGAATGTCAGCCATCGGTTGAGCGCGTAGGAGACGAGCGCGCCGAGCACGAAGCCCGCCAGCGTCGCCGGCACCGGGTCGATTCGTCCAAGCTCGACGAGGCCGATCAGCGTCGCGTAATGAGCAATCGCCGTGATGCCGCCTGCGAGGACATAGGCCGCGAGTTGGCGGGACTGGCGTGGGTAGCGGCGGAGCGGCATGCTCGTCCTTAAGGCGCAAGCGGGCCGGCTTGTCCATCGGCTGGGCACAGCGCGCGCTTTCCGCTTCCCCATCCGGCCGCTCACCTCTATAGCGAGCGCCTAGCATTCATTCAGGTTCTCGCACCGGCCCGATCGCCCGATCGGGCAGGCCTTGCGCGCGCCTGCGAACACATGGCCGAACATCATGCCCAAGCGCACAGACATCAAGACCATCCTGATCATCGGCGCGGGGCCCATCATCATCGGCCAGGCCTGCGAGTTCGACTATTCCGGCACGCAGGCCTGCAAGACGCTGAAAGCCGAGGGCTACCGCATCGTGCTGGTCAATTCGAACCCGGCCACGATCATGACCGACCCTGATCTGGCGGATGCGACCTATGTCGAGCCGATCACGCCCGAGGTCGTCGCCAAGATCATCGAGAAGGAGCGGCACGTGCTGCCCGGCGGCTTCGCGCTCCTGCCGACCATGGGAGGCCAGACCGCGCTGAACTGCGCGCTGTCGCTGAACAAGAAGTCGATCGTGCAGCCCGACGGCCGCAAGATCAGCGTGCTGGAGAGGTTCGACGTCGAGATGATCGGCGCGACCGCGGAGGCCATCGACAAGGCCGAGGACCGCGAGCTCTTCCGCAACGCGATGACGAAGATTGGGCTCGACACGCCGCGCTCGCATCAGATCAAGACGCTGGGACAGGCACTGGACGCACTGGAGGATATCGGGCTGCCGGCGATCATCCGGCCGTCCTTCACCATGGGCGGCACCGGCGGTGGCATCGCCTACAACAAGAGCGAGTTCATCGACATCGTCGAGCGCGGCATGGACGCCTCGCCGACCAGCGAGGTGCTGATCGAGGAGAGCGTGCTTGGCTGGAAAGAGTACGAGATGGAGGTTGTCCGCGACAAGAAGGACAACTGCATCATCGTCTGCTCGATCGAGAACATCGACCCGATGGGCGTCCATACCGGCGACTCGATCACGGTCGCGCCGGCGCTGACGCTGACCGACAAGGAATACCAGATCATGCGCGACGCCTCGCTGGCGGTGCTGCGCGAGATCGGCGTCGAGACCGGCGGCTCCAACGTGCAGTTCGCGGTCGATCCGGCGAGCGGCCGGATGATCGTGATCGAGATGAACCCGCGCGTCTCGCGTTCGTCAGCATTGGCCTCGAAGGCGACCGGCTTCCCGATCGCCAAGGTCGCGGCGCGGCTCGCCGTCGGCTACACGCTGGACGAGATCGAGAACGACATCACGGGCGGGGCGACGCCGGCCTCCTTCGAGCCGACGATCGACTATGTCGTCACCAAGATCCCGCGCTTCGCCTTCGAGAAGTTCCCCGGCGCCGAGCCGACGCTGACCACGGCGATGAAATCGGTCGGCGAGGCGATGGCGATCGGCCGGACCTTCCAGGAATCGCTGCAGAAGGCGCTGCGCTCGCTGGAGACGGGCCTCGACGGGCTCGACGAGATCGAGGTCGGCGGCATGGGCCATGGCGACGACAGGAACGCGATCAAGGCCGCGCTTTCGACGCCGACGCCCGACCGCATCCTGCAGGTGGCGCAGGCGATGCGCTTCGGCTTCACCGACGAGCAGATCCACGAGAGCTGCAAGATCGACCCCTGGTTCCTCGCCCAGATGCGCGAGATCGTCGAGACCGAGGAGAAGGTGCGCCAGTTCGGCCTGCCGCAGACGCCCGGCGCGTTCCGCCAGGTCAAGGCGATGGGCTTTTCGGACAAGCGGCTGGCGGCCGTCTCGGGCAAGACGGAGGCGGAAGTCAAGGCGCTGCGGCGCTCGCTCGACGTCCGCCCGGTCTACAAGCGCATCGACACCTGCGCCGCCGAATTCGCCTCGCCGACGGCCTATATGTATTCGACCTACGCGATGCCATTCATGGGCGCGGCCGCCGACGAGGCCCGGCCTTCCGACCGGAAGAAGGTCGTCATCCTCGGCGGCGGGCCCAACCGCATCGGCCAGGGCATCGAGTTCGACTATTGCTGTTGCCATGCCTGCTACGCGCTGCGCGACGCCGGCTACGAGACCATCATGGTCAACTGCAATCCCGAGACCGTCTCGACCGATTACGACACCTCGGACCGGCTCTATTTCGAGCCACTGACGGCCGAGGACGTTCTCGAAATCCTCGATACCGAGAAGCAGGCCGGCACGCTGCACGGCGTCATCGTCCAGTTCGGCGGGCAGACCCCGCTGAAGCTCGCCAACGCGCTGGAAGAGGCCGGCATCCCGATTCTGGGCACCTCGCCCGACATGATCGACCTCGCCGAGGACCGCGACCGCTTCAAGCGGCTGCTCGACAAGCTGCACCTGAAGCAGCCCAAGAACGGCATCGCCTATTCGGTCGAGCAGGCGCGCATCATCGCGGGCGAACTCGGCCTGCCCTTCGTGGTGCGTCCGTCCTATGTGCTGGGTGGCCGGGCCATGGCGATCATCCGCGACGAGGTGATGTTCGAGGACTATCTGCTGGGCACGCTGCCGAGCCTGATCCCGTCGGAGGTCAAGGCCAAGTATCCCAACGACAAGACCGGCCAGATCAACATGGTGCTGGGCAAGAACCCGCTGCTGTTCGACCGCTACCTGTCGGACGCCATCGAGGTCGATGTCGATTGCCTGAGCGACGGCAAGGACGCCTTCATCGCCGGCATCATGGAGCATATCGAGGAGGCCGGCATCCATTCGGGCGATTCGGCCTGCTCGCTGCCGCCGCGCTCGCTCTCGCTTGCGACCATCGCCGAACTGGAGCGCCAGACGAAGGCCATGGCGCTGGCGCTCGATGTCGGCGGGCTGATGAACGTGCAATACGCCATCCAGAACGACGTGATCTACGTGCTGGAGGTCAATCCGCGCGCCTCGCGCACCGTGCCTTTCGTGGCAAAGGTCGTGGGCATCCCGGTCGCCAAGATCGCCGCACGCATCATGGCGGGCGAGAGCCTCGCCAGCTTCGGGCTCAAATCCGAGGCGCTAGGCCATGTCGGCGTCAAGGAGGCGGTGTTCCCCTTCGCGCGCTTCCCCGGCGTCGACGTGCTGCTGGGACCGGAAATGCGCTCCACCGGCGAGGTCATCGGGCTCGACCGCTCCTTCGACATCGCCTTCGCCAAGAGCCAGCTCGGCGCGGGCTCGAAAGTGCCGGTCAAGGGCACTGTCTTCGTCTCGGTGCGCGACGAGGACAAGCCGCGCATCGTGCCCTCGATCCGCATCCTGGCAGAGCTCGGCTTCCGCGTGCTGGCGACAGGCGGGACGCTGCGACTGCTGCAGGAGGAGGGCATCGCGGCCAACAAGATCAACAAGGTGCTGGAAGGACGGCCGCACGTCGTCGACGCGATCAAGAACGGCGAGATCCAGCTCGTCTTCAACACCACCGACGGCCCGCAGGCGCTGCAGGATTCGCGCTCGCTCCGCCGAACGGCCCTCTTGCACAAGGTGCCCTATTATACCACCTTGGCCGGAGCGATCGCAGCGGCGGAAGGCATCAAGGCCTATTGCAGCGGCGATCTCGAAGTACGATCGCTGCAATCCTATTTCGTGCGCGTCGCCTGAACAAAACGGCGCGCGGGAAGTTCGCTCTCGCAGTTCAATAACGATCGGAAGCAGAGCGCGCAGGCCATCGCAAGCATGGCCGGCGGCTCATCGCTTTCGCAATCCGGGATGAGACGATGGAAAAGGTTCCCATGACCGCGGGCGGCTTCGCCGCCCTGGAGGCCGAACTGAAGGACCGCCAGCAGGTGCAGCGCCAGCGCATCATCGCGGCGATCGCGGAAGCGCGCGCGCATGGCGATCTCTCGGAAAACGCCGAGTATCACGCCGCCAAGGAATCGCAGGCTCTCAATGAGGGCCGCATCCAGGAACTGGAATCGCTGATCGGCCGGGCCGACATCATCGACATCGCCAAGCTCGCCGGCGGCGACACGATCAAGTTCGGCGCGACCGTGCAGTTGATCGACGACGATACCGAAGAGAAGAAGAGCTACCAGATCGTCGGCGAACCGGAATCGGATGTGAGATCCGGCAAGGTCTCGGTCGGCTCGCCGATCGCGCGCGCGCTGATCGGCAAGAAGGTCGGCGATTCCGTGCACGTCAACACGCCCGGCGGCGGAAAATCCTACGAGGTCGTCAGCGTGGTGTTTCGCTGAGAGGCTGACTGGAAAAGGGTTGAGTGATTTCAGCAGGTTGTGATTCCTTCGGATTTGCGAGATTCGATGGAGAGCACGATGGCCTGGACTGAAATCACTCGTCGTCATTATCGGCGCGCTGTC